>OBWA01000006.1_pt1 | contig 283946 bp, 236 predicted proteins | sample 1501281 | NCBI WGS metagenome assembly OBWA01 (sample SAMEA2580035, study PRJEB22360) | human gut metagenome | biome: human gut; feature: human-associated habitat; material: faeces | place: Denmark | collected 2008/2010 | reverse complement strand
ATACCGGCCCGGCGTGTTTGCGCTTGGCGCATGGGAAAAAGGCCATCCTACGAATACGACACGCTAAGTCGGGAATGGTGAGAGATACCGATACGTATTATGAATACAAAACACCTATTTATAAATTTATTGCTTATGAAAACAATTTTACGAGGAATTAGTATGAGGTTGTCGCTCATTGCGATGGTCTTGTGTTTATGCGCCGCATGGCCGGGGCATGGACTGGCTTGGGGTATGGCCGGGTCGGCGAGTCCGGCGGGGATGACGCCCGGGGCTCCGCAGAGCCAGGCGGAAGGGGAGGTACGGTTTAGCTATACTCTGGATCCTGTAGCTTATTGCTTTATCTACAAGTGGAATCCGGTGGCTACTTGGAGCTTGAATTTCGATATCGTGAACTTCACGAAGGGCATGGCTGTACGTGTACAGTTGGCGAACACCGCTAATCCGGACGGGGTAGAGTTCCGCTTTGAGGATTCAGAGCCGGCGCAAACGTTAGACAATGGCGGCTTTTGGATACCGGACGAGAAGTTGACGGACTATGGATATAGCGTTGGGCTTCGTCTGCAAATGAATAGCTCGAAGGAGTGTTCGGTGGACTATACCGTAAAAGTGTACAGCTCGCGAGACATGAGCACGGCTGCTTTAGCCTCCACCGGGCAAACGATACGATTTATGCTGGGTGATAAGGCTCCTGCTATGGGAGAGTTGTCGCGTACATCCGGCGATCTGAACGAGGATATCCCTTTTGCGATCAACGTGACGAAGGCGGGTTTCCTGCAGGGGCAACACGCTAAGATGAAGATTTATCTGAATGGCCCTTCTGAAGGCTTGACCCTTTCCGGGCAGAACCTAAGTAAAGGGACAAGTCCATATAATGAGTCCATATACGTATTAGATATCCCTTCCTTCTCCGCTACGCAATTCACGTTGATGGCTCATGCCACGGAGGAATGGAGCGGAATGGTTCAAGTGGATATTTGTGATGCGGACGGCAATGAGGTTGCATATGGCGGCCGAGCATCGTTCGCTTTCCCGGCCGATAACTCGCAGGACGATATCGCCGCCTTGAAAGCGATCGCCGAGGCCAACCCGCTGAACTCGGACTTGCAGAACTTCATCTCCAGCAAGGATTACTTGAAAGACCGGACGCAGAGCGATGGCTACAACGTGGGCGTGACGTGGAACGCCGAGTCCCCGAGCCGTGTGAAAAGCTTCTTTATTATTGATGGCAGGACACGGACGGTCACTTCCATGGATGTATCGGCGTTGTCCGGGTTAGAGCAGTTGAACTTGCAGAATACCCGGTTGAAATCCTTGGATTTGTCCACTTTGACAAAGCTTCGGGACTTGGGTTTGTTTGGTAATGATTCGCTTACTTGGTTTACGGTGAAGCTCCCGAGCCCGTTACCGGAGAATTTTTGGATGAATGGCTCCACCATGATCATGGCCGGTACGCCGGTAGACAATTATAACGCTTATGCCGCGAAGGGCGAGGAGATCGATCTATCCGCTTACGCTTCGGTGGGTGGCGTGAAATCGGTATATCAATGGTATCGTATCGAACGGGATCCTTATAAATCTACGGAAGTAACCATGTCGGCGGTATCCGGCAAGGAAGGTGCTTTCGTGTTTAGTGGAAAGCCGGGTGAATATTATGTGTGCGAGATTACCAATCCGAATTACGGAAATTGGAGGATGAGTACGGTTCAGATCAAGGTAGCCCGTAACTCGGACAGCTACTCCCCTGCGGACATCGCCGGATTGAAGAAGCTGGCAGCCGATAACCCGAATATCACCCAATTGCAGGAGTTTGTAGATAGCAAGGGCTGGGAGCGCGAGAACTGGAACTCCTATCAAGACGTGATCAGCACGGACTGGAATACGGACGATGTAGGCCGCTTGACACATCTGCTGATTCAGTTGGATTGGAACTCTAAGGATACGATCTCTCAATTAGACTTGAGTGCTTTCACCGAGTTGAAGTATTTCGAGTGCGAGCGTTATATGAATATAGAGAAGCTGGACGTATCGAAGAACACGAAACTGGAGCACTTGCACATATATAGCAGGAATTTAGCTTCACTCGACCTGTCCAAATGCCCGGAATTGCAATATTTTAGATTTGGAACACGAAGCATAGGAGAGGGACGTTACCAGAACACGAAGCTGGCGACACTGAATCTTACCGGTTGTTCGAAGCTGACGGAACTTTACCTTGAGCATTCGCCCTTGGCTTCGCTGGATATCTCATCCTTCAAGCAATTGAGCCGTCTGGAGATCGAGTACTGCCCGAACTTGAAGTTGCAAGGCTTCGACAAGGCTACGAGCTTGACCTATTTGGCCTTGCCGCATACGACCCAGTTCGCTGATCTGGTAAAGAACCTGCCGGCGTTTATCCGTCATCTATATTTGCAAAATACGGAGTATGAGCTTCCTTCCGCGCAAGTGGGAAAGAATCTGGAGTCGTTGGGATTGCCGGGATACGTGGAGAGTCTCGATCTGGCTCAGTACCCGAACTTGAGTAACTTGAATGCGGATGGATCTCTTTTGAGATATTCTACGGTGAAGAACTACCGGCCGATAAATTATAACGGTTTGGGGCACATAACGCTAACTTCCCCCTCTCATCCGGGAGATCCATACTGGTTCGAGAACGGCGATACGATCGATCTCTCCTCGGAGGCCGTGATCGATGGCATAGAGACCGTATTCCTATGGGTAAACGCCAAATATAGGACAGAGGAGAAAGAAGCATTGAAGCCGGTGCCAAACCGTCCGGGCGTATTCGTGCTGGACAGCAAGGAGGAAAAGTATGGAGACTACTATTGTAAGCTGATGAACCCGAAGTTCTGTAAGATCTCGGAGATCAATGTACGTGACGGCTGGCAGATCGAGACCTCACGCATCCATGTGGAAACCACCGTCCCCCAAGTATTCGCCGAGAGTGACGTGGCTACCTTGGCACGTATCGTAGATGCTTCCAACAACAAGGAGCTGAGCGAGTGGTGGAGCAGTGGCGAATGGCAGACAGGTAATTTCACGCCGAAAGCGTATGCGAAATGGAATGACGAGAACCCGCGCCGTTTGACTGAGCTATATCTGTATTATATGGGCGAAAGCTTCACGAAAAAGGTGGATCTCTCAGCCTTGGATAAGCTAGAGATGCTATCGCTGAATGGAAACCGGATAGAGGAACTTACCTTGCCGAAGGGTAACCATGTGTTGCGTGAGTTGATGTTGTACGACAACTGGACGCTCTCGTCCCTGATCCTTTCCGAATATCCGTCCTTGGAGCGCTTGGATCTGGGCTATACCGGCTTGAAGGCTTGCGACCTTTCTTACAATAAGCGATTGACATCGTTATTCTTCAATGGGACGATGATTCCATCCGTGGAGAATAAATATCCGGAGATCGCCGCCCAGTTGGAGATCTACGGTCCTCCACATGGGATATCGGAGATAGATCTGAATAAGTTCCCGGCTTTGAAGAGATTGGATATGAGCGGATCACCTGTGCTGTTTAGCGGGGTACGAAATCCGAGACAACTAGAGGAGGTTATCTGCGAAGCTACTCACGTGGTAGGCAATGCCCATGCCGGTGGCTACAGCGTTTATGGAGAGCGTATCGACCTCTCGGAGCAGGCTGCGGTAATGGGTACCCCTTCTCGTTTCGTCTGGACATTGAATGGTGATACGATTGAATATACGGACTCTAAATACGAGATCGCCGATGCCTTGAACCCGGATGACTGGGTAGAGGCTCATGTAACCAATCCGATGTTCCCGGGCTGGACGATGATCTTCAATACGATCGTTTACACCTGCGACGGCGATGCGAACCTAGATAAGAGCGTGAACGTACAAGACGTGACCGCTACCGTAAGCTACATCTTGAAGGACAAGGATAACATGATCCCCAACTTCGGTTTTGCCGAGGCGGATGTGAACTATAATAATAATGTAGAGATCGCCGACGTAATCGGTATCGTCAACCTCATCCACGGCAAGCCAGTTACCAAGGCCAGTGCACTGCGTTCTGAGGCCGAGGTTCCCGTACAAATGGAGCTTGACGCTGATAACTTCTTGACGATGAATAGCCAAGTACCGGTAGCCGGTATCTATCTGGAGTTGGTGGGAGCCATCGACGAGATCCCGTTGCTGGGCGACGCCGCTAAGTTCCTGCAGGCTTCCAGCTTGAACGGGGATACCTTGCGTGTGATCGGTTATAGCTTGGATGGCCGCACGATTCCTTCGGGCAAGAGCCGTATCCTGCGTATGCCGGCGGGTGTTACCTTGGTAGGAGCCTCCTTCTCCGACGCGAAGGCCAACAGCTTGAGGTCCGGTGGCGACGCGATCGTGACTTCCAACGCCCCGATCGAGGCGATCAGCCAATTGGCAGCCGTGTCCAACTATCCGAACCCGTTCCGTGGCAGCACGACCTTCCGTTATCAGTTGACGGAGGCGGCCGAATCCGTGACGATCCACGTATTCTCCGCGAATGGCGCTTTGGCCGCGGTGTTGAACGGTCTGCCCGGCGAGGTGGGCGATAACCAATATTCGGCCACGCTAACCTTACCGGCGGGCGTTTACTACTACCGTTTGACGGCAAAGACAGGCCATGGTGTGAAGGCAAGTAATACTAACATCTTTATCTGTAAGTAAATTATGAAAGTGAATCATATAAAACAATTATTCGTAGCCCTCTTCCTGCTGTTATCGGCGGGAACGGCTACCGCCGCCCAGTGGAAATTGGCGAAGACAAACCTGAACGCCGCCGGCAGTAAGGATACGCTTACGCTGAAGGTATCTGGTAATAACTCCTTTAGTTTCTCCTCCTTCCAGGTGGATTTCACCTTGTCCGAGGGTATCTTGCTAGATGGGACTCCGATCCTCGGCGAGTTGGCTGTTGATCATGCGCTTACGTGGAGCGCGCAAGATGACGGCAGCTTCCGTTGCGTGGTATACAGCCCGAAGAATACCGTGATGAAGGCCCCGGAAGGCACCGTGCTCCGTATCCCGGTAGTGCTGGCGGCCTCTTTTGAGGGAGGAAAGTTCACGGCGAAGAACGGACTCTTGTCTAACAAGGCCTCCAATGGGCAGTCGGTGACGGACTTGAGTGGGGCGGCCCTTACGGTGCATAAGGAACTGAAACATCTGGTGGTGAACGTGTCGGGCTTGGAGCAAGTGGCTAACCCGGCTAAAGCTGCTGGATTGAGCTATACGACCATCCCGGAGGGTAAGACGCTTACGATAGGTTACTTTACGGATGAGGATTGTACGAAACCCGCTACCGATGCGGATCGCAAGAAAGAGGGTATCCTGTATGTCAAGCTATCCTATGCGGGTGACACTGACTACGCTGAGTTCGAGGAGGTCTATGTCATGAGTCTGACGAGCAAGATCGCTATTGACGCAAGTAAAATCACGAAGCCGCAAGCGACAAAGATCAAGGCTGGTCAATTGCTTTCAACTTCTTTGCTGTCCGGCGGTAGCGTGACGGATAAGGATGGATATACGATTGCCGGTACCTTCGTTTGGACGAACGGGAATGCGGTGATGCCGGCCGGGAAGCAAAGCTGTTCCGTCACTTTCTATCCGGATAACTCCTCTTATTACAATACGGCGGAGGTATTCGTGGAGGTTGAGGTAACTCCTACGTATCTAGTTACCGCTGTAGCCATGACCGGTGGTTCCGTAAACGTGCTGGGCAAGACCGAGGATGACGTGTACGTGGAGGGTCAAAAGATCTCTTTGGTAGCCCTGCCTCTGCCCAATTATAAATTCGATAGTTGGTCGGTTACGGGTGTGAGCGAGACCTTGCCGGCGAATGATTCCATCCCCGTTAAGGCGGATAATAATAAGACCTATACGGCGAATTTCTCCCCGATCATGCATACGGTATCGATCGAGACGGCAGGCAACGGCGGTCTCTCGGTTAAGGCGGAAGATGCGGAGGTCGCGTCTGGAGCTTCCTTGCGACAAGGTACGGTCTTGCAAATCGTGGCTACCCCGGACGTGAACTCCCAGTTGAAATCATTGACTATAAACGGAGACTCGCTAAAGGGTAATAAGGTGACGCTAACAGGGGATTTGACGGTCAAAGCCGAATTTGGGCAAAAAGCGGGGGCACTTGTCACCATCAAAGATGTGGCGAACGGCTCTATCTTATTATATAAGGAAAATGGCAGTTTGATCGCTTCCGGCTCAACAGTCCCAATTGGTGATAAGGTGCGTGTAGTTGATCTTCCGGATGCCGGATATCGCTTGAATGACAGTGGTGTCACCTTATCAGGCGTGACCGGTCCTACTACGACGAACTTGTGGACTGTGACAGGCGATGTTACGGCGAATGCCACCTTCACTGCGGTGACCTATGACGTGAAGACCTCTGTCGCAAGCACCGATGGAGCCGCTATTACCGGAGCAACGATTATCTTGAACAAAGAAGAAAACGGTAATTGGGTTGCACTGGCTGAAAATGAGAAATTGGCGTATGGAACGAGAGTACGTGTAGAAGATATCAAAGGGCTAAAAGATGGAGCGAGATTGCTTACCATCTTAGCAGGCGGCAAGGAAGTATCCTTAGATGCGATCTTCACCGTAACCGGCAACTTGACCGTGACTGCCGTGTACGACCATCTGGTGCCGATCAAGAGGGAATACATCTTTTGTCCGTATCAAGAATACTACTATAGTGGCGTATCCCGCCCCTTCATACCATTTGCCTCGCAAACCTATGCGGGCTTCTCATTTAATGTATCGTATATAGCCTCGGATGATAAAGATAAAAAAGAAGTTAAGAAAGCTATTGATGCTGGCGATTATACGGTCGTGTTGAGGCGTGATTCAGATGATTTATATGAGGCGTTTCATGAGGAGTATCCGGATCTAGTGTATCATCCGAATGAAGGAAAAGTAGGCTTGACAATTAAGAGGTCTAAGATCGCAGTAACGGAACAACCAAGTGATGGGAATGGAAAACCGAAAACCCATCCTGCGGAGGGAACTGAGGTGAGCATTGATGTCGATGATACTTATAATGTTTCCGGTGTGACAAAATACGTGATTGAGCCAAAAAGTGACGCGGCTAAGAAGAATTACGAAGGTACGGTTTATTATCATTCTACGAAAGATCCGGTAAACTTATCCTTTGGCGCTTCCATCTTACGTGCGGGAGGGGAACCGGCACCGATGGGCTACGTGCGTGTCACTAATGGCGGTATGCCATACGGCGAAACGGATGGTAAGGTTTCTATCCCCGCCGGTATAACGGTGACGCTGGAGGCAGTGCCTGTGGAAGGCGCTAAGTTCTCTCATTGGTCTGATATTGAGTCTAACCCTGTTGACGCAAAGAAGAACCCTCGGGAATATGTGGTAGCGGAAGGCTCTACGGGGGTTACTCCTGTATTTGTCGGCAAGACAAATCTAGAGTTCAAGTTAGCCAAAACCTCTTCCGTATATAATGGTACGGCGCAAACCGTATCCGTGACAGGCACGGGCAACGAGGCTTGCCAGATCACGTTCTTCTTTGACGAGGCCTGCACGCAACCGGCTGTCTTGAAGAATGCGGGTGATTATTATGTACGTATTTACCGTCCGGCTGATGCGGAGTATAATGAATATAAGACGGAAAAAGGATTGCGTTATACGATAGAGCAAGCTGAACTAGCAGAATCGAAGGTTACATGGCCTGCGGCTTCCGATATCTTGTCTGGCCAAAAACTATCCGAGTCTGTTTTACAAGGCGGGCATGCGGGTATCGTTGCCGGAACATTCGCTTGGAACAAGCCGGAAACAGCGCCTACGTCCACCGATCAGCAAGAGGTTACTTTTACGCCGACCGATCCGAATTATAAGCCGGTTAGTAGCAAGATAGAGGTGAAGGTTGTTTCCGCTACTTCCTCTTCTTCCACGGATCCGGAAACACCGGTCACCCCTGTAGATCCTGTAGATCCGGAGAATCCGGGCCAACCGGATACGCCAACCGGCATCGAGTCCATCGAGGAAGGCATGAGCCTGTATACGGCCAATCAATCTATCTTCGTGAATATGCCTCAGCAGGTAGCCTTGAAGGTAGTCGATGTGTCCGGCATCGTTCTTTACGAAGGTTCGATTCTTGGCAAGGCTGAGATCCCGGTAGGGCATGCCGGAGTCTACTTCGTCCGCTGCGAGGCCTTCGGCGATTCGTTCGTACGGAAAGTCGTGGTTCGCTGATTCTGCCAATGCCCATCGTAAGGTGCTTATGATGGGCATTGTAAACACCTTATACTGCCCATCGTAACAACCCTACGATGGGCAGTGTTATTTCGTAAGGTATACGATCGTTTGGCTTACGGTTTATAATAAATAATAAGTAAAAAACTTCGGATTATATTTGCTGGTCTCGAAAAAGGCCGTATCTTTGCAACGTTCAAACAAAAACAATAAAGACAAGAACAATGACACGCAACTTGCAAAATAGTCTCATTATTTCTCTAAACATTATTCTACTCTGGGAACGGGATAGGAAGTGAGACTGTATGCTTTGCGAGCATTACGATAGATGAAAGAGCCTTTCTCACTTCCTTGTGAGAGAGGCTTTTTTAGTTAGTATAGGATATTAGTAAATTAAGAATATAAGATTATGTCAGACAGATTATTTATTTTCGACACCACCTTACGTGATGGTGAACAGGTTCCGGGATGCCAGTTGAATACAGTGGAAAAGATTCAAGTAGCTAAGGCATTGGAACAGCTAGGTGTTGATGTGATCGAGGCTGGTTTCCCTGTCTCCAGTCCCGGGGATTTTAAGAGTGTGGTTGAGATCTCAAAGGCCGTGACTTGGCCGACCATCTGTGCCTTGACCCGTGCGGTGGAGAAAGATATCGACGTGGCAGCCGAGGCGTTGAAATTCGCTAAGCGAGGACGTATTCATACGGGTATCGGTACTTCTGATTCTCATATCAAATACAAGTTTAACTCCACGAGAGAGGAGATTATAGAGCGTGCGATCGCCGCCACGAAATACGCTAAAAAGTACGTGGAGGACGTAGAATTCTACTGTGAGGATGCCGGGCGTACGGATAATGAATATCTGGCCCGTGTCGTGGAGGCCGTGATCAAGGCCGGGGCTACCGTAGTGAATATCCCGGATACGACAGGATATTGCTTGCCGGATGAGTACGGGGCGAAGATTAAGTATCTGATGGAACATGTGGATGGCGTACATAACGCGATCTTGTCCACCCATTGCCATAATGACTTGGGCATGGCTACCGCGAATACCGTACAAGGCGTGTTGAACGGAGCCCGTCAGGTGGAGGTAACCATAAACGGCATCGGTGAGCGTGCGGGTAACACGTCATTGGAAGAAGTTGCCATGGTTTTCAAGAGCCATAAAGAACGTGATATCATCACCAATATCACGACGAATAAGATCTATAGTACGAGCCGTATGGTTTCTAGCTTGATGAATATGCCGGTACAACCGAATAAGGCTATTGTCGGACGTAATGCGTTCGCTCACTCCTCCGGTATCCATCAAGATGGCGTTTTGAAGAATGCGCAAACCTACGAGATCATCGATCCGAAGGATGTGGGTATTGATGATAATGCGATCGTATTGACTGCTCGTAGCGGTCGTGCGGCGTTGAAGCATCGCCTGCATGTTTTAGGTGTGGATCTGGAGCAGGAGAAATTGGACAAGGTGTACGATGAGTTCTTGAAACTGGCCGATCGTAAGAAAGATATTAATGATGATGATGTTTTGATGTTGGTCGGGAAGGATCGTACGGCCACCCACCGTATTAAATTGGAATATTTACAGGTAACTAGTGGTGTTGGAGTACAATCAGTCGCAAGTATTTGTTTAAATTTGTCGGGAGTAAGAAGATATGAGGCCGCAGCTGGTAACGGTCCGGTTGACGCGGGTATCAAGGCGGTGAAAAAAGCCATTAGTAATAGTGACATGACGATTCAGGAATTCTTGATCCAAGCCATTAATAAAGGTAGCGATGATACGGGCAAGGTGCATATGCAGGTAGAGTATAACGGGGCTACCTATTATGGGTTCTCTGCGAATACCGATATTATCGCTGCTTCCGTGGAGGCTTTCGTGGACGCCATCAATAAGTTTATAGTAGACTAAAAATAGACAAGACAATGAGCAAGACATTATTTGAGAAAATCTGGGACAAACACGTGGTGGACACGTTGCCCGACGGAACCATACAATTGTATATCGACCGTCTGTATTGTCATGAGGTGACTAGCCCGCAGGCTTTCGCCGGATTACGTGTACGTGGATTGAAGCCCTTCCGTCCCGCGCAAATCACTTGTATGCCGGACCACAATATCCCGACATTGAACCAAGATAAGCCTATCGAGGACCCTATATCCAAGAATCAAGTGGATACCTTGGAAGAGAACGCGAAGTATTTCGGCTTGACGTATTACGGTCTTCAACATCCGAAGAATGGTATCATCCATGTGGTAGGTCCGGAGACAGGCTTGACGCAGCCGGGTATGACGATCGTTTGTGGCGACTCCCATACTTCTACGCACGGTGCCATGGGCGCTATCGCCTTCGGTATCGGTACGAGCGAGGTGGAGATGACCTTGGCTACCCAATGTATCATGCAGCGTAAGCCGAAAACGATGCGTATCACGATCGATGGTGTACGCAAACCGGGCGTTACGGCGAAGGACTTTGCTTTATACATTATTAGTAAGATGAGTACCAGCGGTGCTACGGGCTATTTCGTAGAGTACGCTGGCGAGGCGATTCGTAATACGACCATGGAGGAACGTCTGACGATCTGTAACCTTTCTATCGAGATGGGTGCCCGTGGCGGTATGATCGCTCCGGATGATGTTACTTTCGATTATTTGAAAGACCGTGAGTTTGCCCCAAGAGGCGAGGAATGGGAGCGGAAGGTGAGCGAGTGGCGTCAGCTATATAGTGATCCGGACGCTAAGTTCGATAAGGAGATCGTTTTTCACGCCGAGGATATCGACCCGATGGTTACGTACGGTACGAACCCGGGCATGGGTATGAGTATCAGCAAAGATATCCCCTCCTTAGAAAGCGTGCCCGAGGCAGGCCGTATTTCTTATAAGAAGTCTTTGGATTATATGGGCTTCAAGGCAGGCGAGTCTATGTTGGGTAAGAAAGTGGATTATGTCTTTTTAGGTAGCTGTACGAATGGCCGTATCGAGGATTTCCGTGCTTTCGCCTCTTTGGTGAAAGGAAAGAAGAAAGCGGATGATGTAACGGTTTGGCTGGTTCCCGGCAGTTGGCAGGTAGAGCGGGAGATTCGTGCCGAGGGGATCGACAAGGTTTTGGCCGAGGCCGGCTTCGTCCTTCGTCAACCGGGATGTTCCGCTTGTCTGGCGATGAATGAGGATAAGGTTCCGGCGGGTAAATATGCGGTCTCCACTTCCAACCGTAATTTCGAGGGCCGCCAAGGACCGGGTGCGCGCACCATCTTAGCGGGGCCGCTTGTGGCCGCCGCCGCCGCTGTGACAGGTAAGATCACGGACCCGAGAGAACTGATGTAAAGACTAATCTAATAAAGTAGCATAAGATGAAAACAAAATTCAATATAATCACAAGCACTTGCGTACCTCTTCCTTTAGAGAACGTGGATACCGACCAGATTATCCCAGCCCGCTTTCTGAAAGCGACTACCAAAGAAGGGTTCGGCGAGAACTTATTCCGGGATTGGCGATATGATAAGGAAGGTAATAAGATCGAATCATTCGTCTTGAACGATCCTACGTATAGCGGAAAGATATTGGTAGCGGGAAAGAACTTCGGTTCCGGTTCCAGCCGTGAGCATGCGGCTTGGGCGATCGCCGATTACGGTTTCCGTGTCGTGGTCTCCAGTTTCTTCGCCGATATCCATAAAAACAACGAGTTGAACAACTTCGTGCTGCCGGTTGTTGTGACTGAAGAGTTCCTCGCTGAATTGTTCGATTCGATTTACAAGGACCCGAAAACTGAGGTCGAGGTAAATCTACCGGAGCAAACGATCACGAACAAGGCTACGGGCAAAAGCGAGCATTTCGAGATCAACGCCTATAAAAAGGATTGCCTGATCAACGGATTGGACGATATCGACTATTTACTGGCAAATAAATCAAAGATAGAAGCCTTCGAGGCAGCACGCTGATTATGATAGAAATAATGGATACAACCCTCAGAGATGGGGAGCAAACTTCGGGCGTCTCCTTCGCCGCTCACGAGAAGCTTAGCATAGCGCAAGTGCTGCTGAACGACTTAGGCGTGAACCGGGTGGAGATCGCCTCCGCCCGTGTGTCGGACGGAGAGTTTGAGGCCGTGAAGCGTGTAGCCGCTTGGGCCGCCCGTTCCGGAAACCTAGACAAATTGGAGGTCTTGGGTTTCGTGGATGGTACGGTCTCTCTCGACTGGATTGAATCCGCAGGTTGCCGTGTCGTGAACTTGCTTTGCAAGGGCTCTTATAAGCATGTCACCGAACAGCTTCGAAAGACTCCCGAGCAACACGTTGACGATATTCGTACGGTCGTATTGGAAGCGGCGAAACGGAAGATCGACGTGAATATCTATTTGGAGGACTGGTCGAACGGTATCAAGCATTCCCCGGATTACGTATTCTTGGTAATCGATGCGTTGAAAGGACTTCCGATCTGCCGTTTCATGCTCCCGGATACCTTGGGAGTCTTGAATCCCGGAAATACCTACGAGTATTGCAAGATGATGGTGGACCGTTACCCTGATTTACGGTTTGACTTCCATGCGCATAACGACTATGATCTTGCCGTAGCGAATGTATATTCCGCCATCCGTGCGGGTATCAAGGGAATCCATACGACCGTGAACGGTTTGGGAGAGCGTGCGGGTAATGCTCCATTGAGCAGCGTCCTTGCCGTCATCAAGGATCAGTTGGGAGAGGAGACGAACTTGAGGGAGGAAAAGATAAACAAGGCCAGTCGTTTGGTCGAGACCTATTCGGGGGTGCATATCCCGCCCAATAAGCCGATTATCGGAGAGCATGTGTTTACGCAATGCGCCGGTGTCCATGCGGACGGTGATAGCAAGAACAACCTGTATTGCAACGACCTGCTTCCTGAGCGTTTCGGACGGGTTCGCGAGTACGCCTTGGGCAAGACCTCCGGAAAAGCGAATATCCGCAAGAATCTGGAAGCGCTCGGTATCGACATGGATGAGGGCTCGATGCGTAAGGTTACGGAACGGATCATTGAGTTAGGGGATAAGAAAGAAATGGTTACCCCGGAGGATCTTCCTTATATTATCAGCGATGTGCTTCATCATGATAATGCGCTGGAGGATCAGAAAATACGGATCTTGAACTATTCCTTATCCTTGGCCCAAGGGCTGAAACCGGTGGCTACCTTGAAGATCGAGATCAATGGCGAGGCTTACGAGGAATCGGCTTCCGGTGATGGCCAATACGACGCTTTCGTTCGTGCCCTACGCCGGATTTATTCCCGTTTGAACCGCCCGTTCCCGATGTTGACGAACTATTCGGTATCCATCCCGCCGGGAGGACGTACGGATGCGTTCGTGCAGACGGTCATCAGCTGGAATTATGCCGGGGTCGATTTCAAGACTCGTGGTCTGGACGCTGATCAGACTGAGGCGGCGATCAAGGCGACATTGAAGATGCTGAACAAGATAGAGGATTAATAATTAAAAAGGTAAAGGGTATGAAAAAGTTGACTATCGCGCTTGTAGCGCACGACAATCGTAAGGCGGAAATGGTAGAATGGGCGGTACATAACGCTGAGTTCTTGTCTCACCACCATATTGTTTGTACGGGTACGACCGGAAATTTGGTTCGTAAAGCTCTCGAGGAAAAAGGGGTGAACGCGGATATTGCTTGCATGCATTCCGGTCCGATGGGAGGCGATGCTGAGATTGCCGCTATGGTTGTCCGTAAGGAGATCGATTTGGCGGTCTTTTTGATAGACGACTTGAATCCGCAACCGCACGAGGCCGACATCCAGATGTTGCTTCGCCAGTGCCGTGTTCATAACGTACCTATCGCTTGTAACCGTTATAGCGCCGACTTGATGATTACAAGTACCCTGTGGGATGATGACACGTATTTCCCCACGGAGCCTAAGTATGTACATTTTAACAGAGAATAATAACAAACATTTACGATGAAACTGAATATAGCAGTACTTCCCGGAGACGGGATCGGACCAGAGATTTCCGTGCAAGGCGTGGAAGTAATGAGTGCCGTTTGTGAGAAATTCGGACATGAGGTTCACTATGAGTATGCCCTTTGTGGCGCTGACGCGATCGATAAGGTAGGCGATCCTTTCCCGGAGGAGACCTATCGGATTTGTAAGGATGCCGACGCTGTTCTTTTCTCGGCCGTGGGCGATCCTAAGTTTGATAATGATCCGACAGCGAAAGTACGCCCGGAGCAAGGTCTTTTGGCGATGCGTAAGAAGTTGGGCCTGTTCGCTAATATCCGTCCGGTGCAGACCTTCAAATGCCTATTGCATAAATCGCCGTTGCGTGCCGAATTGGTGGATGGCGCGGATTTCTTATGTATCCGTGAGTTGACCGGTGGTATGTATTTCGGTGAGAAATATCAAGACAACGATAAGGCATACGATACGAATATGTATACCCGCCCGGAAATCGAGCGTATCTTGAAAGTGGGCTTCGAGTATGCGATGAAACGGAATAAGCACCTGACGGTTGTTGACAAGGCGAACGTACTTGCCTCTTCCCGTCTATGGCGCCAGATCGCTCAAGAGATGGCTCCTAGCTATCCGGAAGTAACGACAGACTATATGTATGTGGACAACGCCGCTATGCGTATGATCCAAGAGCCGAAATTCTTCGACGTGATGGTAACCGAGAATACGTTTGGTGATATCTTGACGGATGAGGGTTCTTGCATCAGCGGCTCTATGGGCTTGCTGCCTTCCGCTTCAACCGGAGAGAGCACACCGGTTTTCGAGCCGATTCATGGCTCTTGGCCGCAGGCGAAAGGGCTGAATATTGCGAACCCCTTGGCGCAAATTCTTTCAGTAGCGATGTTATTCGAGTATTTCGACCTCAAAGAAGAGGGAGCCTTGATCCGTGAAGCCGTAGACGCTTCCCTCGACGCGAATGTCCGTACGCCGGAAATCCAAGTGGAAGGTGGAGCGAAATATGGAACGAAAGAAGTGGGTAGTTGGATTGTCAATTATATCATGGAAAAGTAGTATAAATGGGCCGATTTCGCACCAGTAGTGGCGCAGGCTCACACGTATAGTGGCATCGGCTCATGCGAGTAGTGGCGTAGGCCAATACCACTACTCGCGTGAGCCGATGCCACTATACGTATAAAAACAGCCTTAACGAGCCATCTTCATCAACTCGTCGATAGTCGTTTTATCATATCCCATATCCTCAGCTTTCTTGAAGTCTAAGGCGGCCGATGCCTTCTCATATTGGGCGAGTTTTACTTTGCCTCGCAATACATATAAAGCGGCTGTCGGAGTACTTTCCACGAAAACACGATTGATATCGGCCATAGCCCGGGCGTTCTTGCCCATCATGAAATATAGATCGGCACGGCCCTCGTATAAGATCCATTCACGGGGCATCTCGCTGATCAAGTAATTAAAGATGCGTTCGCTCTCATCGTAATTCCCCCGTAGCTTTTCGAGAATCGCGTGTCCCAGACGTCCTTTCACGGATTTCTCGTTTACTTCCAGTATCTTATCGAAATCCTGCTCGGCCAAAAGATAGTTCTTATGTTGCAAATGAAGCATTGCCCTGCAATATAACGCCTCTTGATGATGGGGATTCAAGATTAGCAGGGCGTTGTAATCGTTTGTCGCTTTTTCGATGTCACCTATTTCCGTATATAAACCGGCACGATTTTCCAGTATGGCCTCATTATTCGGATGGCGGCTTAGGGCGGCGGTATAGGAGAGAAGGGCATCTTCCAGTTTCCCTTGCCTGCGCTGTATCGTCCCGAGATTCATGAGCAAGGCGTAGTTATTGGGGTTGCCCGGTTCAAGGCGCATGGCGGCTCGTAGGCTCTCTTCGGCGGAGACTAAGTCGTTCTTGTCCAAGAAGTCAAAACTTTTCTCGACAAACTTCTCGTATGTCTGAGCGTGGCCATAGCCTATTGAAAGGAAAAGGGCGGCGAGTATCGCAAGGATTTTCATGCTGTCGAATTTAACGTGTTATTTGATTGATCGCAAAGCTACGTAATTATTTCATGGTTTTACCAGATTAAAAAAACTTTATACCTTTGCTACATTTCATAATATTTTTGGAAGATCAGATTGTTATATAATTAATAGATTAACTAAAATAGAAGAGATATGGTATTATTAGCAGCTGTAGAAGCGAGTTCTAAATTAGAGGAAGCTATCAGATCCTTGGTTGAGCATGGCTCCCAATTGGGTTTTACGATTATTAAAGCCCTTATTGTCTTTTTGGTGGGACGATTGGTTATAAACTTACTTAATAAACTGGTTCGGAAGATATTGAGCAAACGGGATATCGATCCTTCTGTCAAGACTTTTGTCGGCAGTTTGGTGAATGTCAGTTTAACCATTTTATTGATTATTTCAGTCGTAGGGGCGTTAGGCGTTCAAACTACGTCGTTTGCCGCCTTGTTGGCTTCCGCCGGTGTCGCTGTCGGTATGGCATTGAGCGGTAACCTGTCAAACTTTGCCGGTGGATTGATCATCCTTCTTTTCAAGCCTTATAAGGTGGGTGATTATATTGAGGCGCAGGGCGTTGGCGGTACCGTGAAAGAGGTCCAGATGTTCCATACCGTATTAGGTACGGTTGATAATAAGGTCATTTATATACCGAACGGCTCTTTGAGCAGTGGCGTTGTGACTAATTTCAGTAACCAGACGACTCGCCGTGTAGACTGGACTTTTGGCGTGGAATACGGCAGCGATTATGAGAAAGTAAAGCAAGTGATAGAGTCTGTATTGGCGAAGGATTCCCGCATCTTGTCCGAGCCGGCCGCTCCGTTTATCGCCTTGACAGCCTTGGCGGACAGCAGCGTAAACGTGGTAGTACGTGTTTGGGTAAACAGTTCCGACTATTGGGGCGTGTATTTCGATATTAACAAGAATATCTACGCGACCTTCAATGAGGTAGGTATCGGTTTCCCATTCCCGCAACTTACCGTACACCAAGCGAAGGATTGAAGTTCGTGATAATCTATGACTTGTCCTTAAAAGGAATCTTTTTGTTCAAAAATCTTTGAGTTTCGTTAGATGAGCGGTTATTTTATAGATGGTTGAACAAAAAGATTTATCTTTGTGAATCGCAAATTAGAGATTAGACACAGAGTGTATACGATATTACGGAACTTTATTTTATTACTTTAGTATTTTTATTTGATTATATTTAAGTAGAATGATTTAAGGCTCATCCTTATATAGATTAAGGGTGGGCCTCGTTTTTTATAGTAGTGTGTAGAGATTCCACACTCTCGTGGGGAAATTTTCCACATTCCACGGTTTGTTCCACACTTTGGCAACCGAATGATTGATTCTTCGCTTTTGGTTAATTGTCGGATTTACAACTTATTATTCTCTTGTCGTTTTTTAGGGTGAGTTTTGGCACGGAGATTGCACCCTATACTGCGAATTTATGATGTAAGAGAAAAAAGGTTTAGGTATTTAGGTTTTTAAGGTATGAAAAAGATTGTTTACGGGGTTATTGTCGCTTTATGTGGCTTATTTATTGCCCCTGATGTAGAAGCGCAAGCCGGGATGGCCGGTAGCGCTAAGGAAACAGTGGCACAGGATAAATTTTATCCGATCGAGGTAACTGATATGCCCCAAGTATTGCGTGATGCGGTAAATACTTCCTATGAGGGATGTATGGTGAAATCAGTTGAGGTGTCAAACAATAGCACGTTTGTGAAGTATAAGGTAGTATTACTTTCCAGAAATGGTAAGATATATAAGGTCTATTTCGATGACAGAGGTCATGTCGTAAAAGAACATGCTTATTTCGAGTAAGCCTGTGAAGATATTTATTGAGTAGATTAGATTTCCAGCCGTTTTGCCTGTGAAGGTGGAGCGGTTTTTCTCCAAAATATATAGTTTCATGATATTACTATATAAATACACTGTTTACATTTTTAGTAGTATAGTCGTCCTGTTCGTGAGAATAGGACGATTTTTGTTATAAGACGCTAAATCGATTGTTAATCTCATACGCCCTCAAAACCTTTTCTAAACAACCCCTGTTTAGACTGTGATTAATAAATAAAATCTATTTGATTATGGACAAAAAATGTACTCTTATTGCTGCGGCCCTGATGGTTGCGGGCGTATTCTCGGCTAATGCTCAGTCGAGTACGACCGTTCCGGAGGCTCAGTGGAAAGCCGGTAACTATTATTATTTAAAGACAGGTTCTTCCGTTTTGTCTTTAAGTGGTGAGAAAGCCGACTCAGTAATTGTTAAAACTTTGGCGTCAGACGCTACCAAAGCCGCTATTGATTCTGCCTTGTGGCAAATCACGAATGCGGGCACGACTCCTGCTGGTCCTGTGTATCAATTCAAGAACAAGAAGACACAGGCCGTTTTGTCGTTTGCGGCTTCATCTACGGCAAAGCCTGTTATCACATCGGGCGTGAATCAGTGGACATTCTCTGACGCTGCCGGTGGTAGCGCTATTCAGGCTTATTACGGAGACAATCAAATCTTGGCGTTGGATGTAGCTGGGACAGACTTGAGCTTAGGTTCTTCTGCTTCTTCTACGAAATTTACCGTAGAGGCTCCTAGCGACGCTATGTATTTGAGCGCAAGTGAGCTAGGGGATGGTTTCCAAGTCTTTCAATTGACGTTTGGAGGAAATTATCAAGGAAATATCTTCGAGGGTAAGAACTTGATAGCGAAGAATACGGCGGCTCCCGCTACAGGCGCTATTGCGAACGCTAAATATGTGACCTTGCAAATCCAAGGTGACCAAGTATTTAGTGATGGTAAAGCAAAATACTTAGGTGTCGATACATTGAAGAATGTGATCGCCGGTGCTACCGGTGTATATGGGGCTAAGTTTACGGCTGACTCCACCTATGACGCTAGTGGCTTGCATACACTGGGTAACGCTGATTTCCAGAAATTCTATTTCACGATCAACTTGAAGAACGATGCTTTGGCTATGTATGCCGCTGCCGCTCCGACCGTGAACGCAAGTCCGATGACCTCCGTTCCGAACGTACGTGTCGTATATGCCAGCGTGATCGAGACGAAAGCCTTGACCGTATCTGACTTGCAGTCGGGTTCTACTCAACCTGCTCAAGGAGCCGCTCCTGTTATTACCGTAACGAAGGGAACTCCTTCTACGATCGCTACAGGTACAGGCGTATACTTCTTGAAGAGCGCGAGCAAGGGCGATAAGGGCGGACAATACGCTGTCGCTTACGATAAGAGTGCCGCTTCCGATAAATTGGTAACTGCGGCAGGTTTCAAACCTTCTATTTATCAACCGAAGGGACAATGGTATATCAAGGAAAACAACGGAATGTATTCGGTTGTAGACCGTAATACGAATACGACTATTATCTCTAACGAGGAGATCTTCGCCGTTCAAGGTATGGCCAATACCTATACATTTGGGGGTAGCACCGATTCTATTACGGTGGAATATCAAGCGAATGTGGATTTAAAGGATAAATTCTTGGGTACTCGTCACTTCTCTGCGGAGGAACTCGCCGATAATGGTTATGTATTGAACTTGATCTCCGGTACTCCGGGCGTAGACGATCTGTATGCGTTTACTTCAGATTCCGTATTGATGATTAAATCCGGTGACGCAGCGAACGCAGCCGCTCTTCGTATCGTGGTTAGCCAAGATTCCGTACAGAATGTAACGGATGGTTTAGGTGCCCGTGCTTTAGGTGATACCTTGTATCATGCGACTTATATGTTGAAAGAACGTTTCAGCAATGATTTGGTTGCCAGCGAGAATGGCGGACCGTTGAAATTATCTGATTATACCGCTCCGTTGGAATTCGTATTCAATACGGCTACGACCGGTGGCAAATACCAGATGGCTACAAGGGTAGGCGCGACCACCCAATATGTCTTTATGAACGTGAATACGGCGAACCTGATCCTTTCCGATAAGGTTAACTACTTCGACTTTGTCGCTGTAGAGGCTCCGGAGTACGCTTCTATCGACAATTCTCACAAGCGTTTCGGTACGAATGGTAAGTTCTTGGCGATGAATCCGCTGAATTTCTTCGCCGAAGTGAAGAACGAAGGCCAAGATATCTTGAAGTCAACTTATGAGACTGACAACTTCTCTTTATGGGTTCAAGAAGCCGATACCGTGATCGCTGGTAAACCGTTGTATTTCATCACGACATCGATCTATACGCCGGAGACAACTACCAAAGCTGTTTCTCCTCGCTACTATATGGTATCCTTGCGGGATTCTAACGAGACATTCGTTAGCAATGGCGCTACTTACTACCGTGTAGGCTTCAGCGATAAAGCGAATATCGTTCCGTCTTTGGATAACAACGCTTTGTTCGCCTTCAAGACAACTCAGGATGGTGGTTACTTATTGGAGAACCAGAAAGAGCTGAATCGCACTGTGGCTGCGGGCGAGTTGAAGACTCCTTATGTAGGTGTGGTAAACAATGTTGTGGTAATGTCTAATGTTGGCGTTCCGTTCACGATCGAGAATGCTCCGACTCCGGTTTCCAACGAACAATTGGAAGAGGTTGCCAGCTTCACGGTAATCGCTGGCGAGGCTAGCGTTACGGTCTTGAACGCGGCAGGCAAGATGGTTACATTGTCTAACATCTTAGGTCAGACCACCGCTTCCGCTATCGCTTCTTCAGATAACTTCGTGATGCCGGCATCGAAAGGTATCGTGGTAGTTTCCGTTGATGGCGAGACCGCTCAGAAGGTAGTCGTTAAATGATGAATAACTGATAGTGGATATCAGTTTGTATACTAACACCGGGATTCCTACTGTATGGTAGGGGTCCCGGTGCTTTGTTTATAGGTAGGCCATTTGTATGGAGGGATTCTACTCCTCCAGTTTATTCTTTAGATAAGCGATTTTCTTCTCTGATTTCTCTTTCAAGGTGTTCATGCTCTTGATATCGCTTAATACGGTGGCGAGGTTGAAGGTGTTGACGATCGCTTTCTTGTCGGCGTCCGCCATATATATAATGTAAGGCTTGCCTCCCGTGTATTCCACCTTGATCCGCTCTTTCTCGTTATCGTAGATGAACTTGACGGCATCGACGCAGTGCTCCCCCTTGTAGGTCACTACCTCCGTGGTGCTTCCCATATCCTTGAAGCGGTAATTCAGTCCGCCGTCGTACGGGATGGAAGCGGTCTCGGCGAATTGGCCGTCTTTCAGGCTCAGCTTGATTCCCGTATGCTCGATGGGGCGTCCGCCGTAATATACGCTGGCCAGATACATCTCGCCCTCCTCGTTCACGCCGCAACGTACGTAACAACGTTGCACGTTGCGCTCGATCGTCTGCTGTTTCCAGATATAATTGCCGATTTCCTCGTAAACGGAATCCTTCTCGAAAGCGAAGCCTTTCTTCAATCCCTCTACTTCCTCCAGCTTGATAGGGAGTAAGCTGTCGCAGAAAGCGATGTTGCGCTCCGCCTCCTTTACTTCTACTTGGCGCATAAGCGTTAATCCTTGCTTCAGTACCTTTACTTCCTTGGGATAGAGCGCCCGGATACTGTCTATCTCGTTCTTCGCCCCGAAAAACTCGTTATTCTCGTACATGGCCCGGGCCTTGTCCAAACGGGCCTGAGCCGCTTTCTCGTCTCCGTTACAGCCCGTTAAAATAGCGGCAATGAGCGTTATACAGATCGCTAACTTTTTCATATCTTTCTCGTTCAATGTATTTGATACCGCAAAAGTACATGAAATTTGATTATCTTTGCGCTCTTTATTGGATTTGGAATACATAAATATGTATATAAACGAGGAAGAGATAGTAAATCATATATCCGCGAAGCCTTTCCATTTGATATCGGAGGCGGCGGAAGAGCTAGGTGTTGAGGTATATGTAATAGGCGGATATGTGCGGGATATTTTCTTGAACCGCCCATCCAAGGATATAGACGTGGTAGCGGTTGGCAGCGGTATCGAGTTGGCCAAACGAGTGGCCAAAAAGATCGGGCGTGGCGCTTATCTTTCCGTCTTCAAGAATTTCGGGACGGCGCAGGTGAAAGCCGGCGATCTGGAGCTGGAATTCGTGGGGGCAAGGAAAGAATCCTACAGCCATGACAGCCGTAAGCCTGTCGTGGAAGACGGCACCTTGGAGGATGACCAGAACCGCCGCGATTTCACGATCAACGCCTTGGCCCTTTGCCTGAACAAGGAGCGTTACGGAGAATTGGTCGATCCCTTCGGCGGGTTGGAGGATATGGACGAGCTTACGATCCGTACGCCTTTAGACCCGGATGTTACTTTCAGCGATGATCCGCTCCGGATGATGCGCGCGGTTCGTTTCGCCACTCAATTAGGTTTCTTTATCGATCCCGATACCTTCGACGCCATCATCCGCAACCGGGAGCGTATCTCCATCATCTCCAAGGAGCGTATCGTGGACGAGTTGAACAAGATCGTCCTCTCGCCAAAGCCCTCTATCGGTTTCGACTTGCTGGATAAATGCGGACTGTTGCCATTGATTTTCCCCGAGCTTTGCGCCTTGAAAGGCGTGGAGACCAAGGAGGGGATCGGGCATAAGGATAATTTCGCCCATACCTTGATGGTGCTGGATCGTTTGAGCAAGACTTCTGATAATCTATGGCTGCGTTGGAGCGCCCTCTTCCACGATATCGCCAAGCCTGCCACGAAGCGTTTCGACCCTCGCTTGGGATGGACGTTCCATAATCATAATTTTATCGGCGAGCGGATGATCCCCGGTATTTTTAGGAAGATGAAACTCCCGATGAACGAGAAGATGAAGTACGTGCAGAAGATGGTAAGCCTGCATATGCGTCCGATCGCCTTGTCGGACGATGAGGTGACGGATTCGGCGATCCGCCGTCTGCTGTTCGATGCGGGAGATGATATCGACGATTTGATGAAACTGTGCGAGGCCGATATCACGAGCAAGAACCCGGAGAAGGTTCGCCGTTTCTTGAACAATTTCCGAAAGGTGCGTGAGAAGCTGGCCGATATAGAGGAAAAAGACCGTGTCCGTAACTTCCAGCCTCCGGTATCCGGCGAGGAGATCATGGAGACGTTTGGCTTGGCTCCCTCCAAGCCTGTCGGCGTGCTGAAAGAGGCGATCAAGAACGCCATCCTCGACGGCGTGATCCCGAACGAGTATGAGGCGGCCCGGCAGTTCCTAATACAACGTGCGGAGAAGATGGGGCTGAAGCCGATTCTGTGATCCGGGTATAGTCACAAGGCCCAGCCGTACAGTTGGCCCAGTCCCCTGTACGAAGTACTGCGGTACTTCCTAGAGGGTACTGTAGTACTTCGTACAGAGTACTACGGTACTTCGTGCACAGTACACTATCTAAGAATTTAATCGCTCTACCGTTTTCACGCCGTTTACCGCCTTGATCTTTTTCGTCAGCAAGTTTAATGCGGTCGTATCTCTTACCAATACGGTAAAGTTACCTTGGAATAATCCGTCTACCGAGTTGATGTTTAAGGAGCGAAGCGTGACGTTCGATTCCTTTCCGATCACGGAGGTGATGTTGGTGACGATCGCTATATCGTCCCGTCCGATCACCCGCAACGTAACCGTATAGCCATTGTCTCCCTTGCCGCTCCATTTTGCGCGGATGATCCGGTAACCGAAGCGGCTGAACATCTCTTGGGCGTTCGGGCAATCCATGCGGTGTATCTTGATACCTTGCGTGGAGACGAAACCGAAAACCTCGTCGCCATAAATCGGGTTGCAGCATTTGGCGAGTTTATATTCGATACCCGTCAGGTTCTTGTCGATCACCAAGACATCCTTGTTCGTCGATATCTCCTCCACCGGAGTCGTGGTCACGAATTCCTCCGCGCTACGCACCTCGGTGCGCTCGTTCGTCTCCGTCTCCTTGCGGAAAGCCTCCAGATATTCGTCGATTACTTGGTTGGGATCGAGGCGTTCCTCGGCGATCTCGATGTAGAAGTCCGTGACGGTCTTGAATCCTTTCTTCTTGATATAGCGCATCATGGTTGGCTCGTCCATGTCGATCTTCCGGTTCTTGAAGCGGCGCTGCAACATCTCCTTGGCGAACTCCACGGCCTTCACGGTCTCCTCCTTCAAGGCCTGCTTGATCTTCACGCGGGCCTTGGAGGTGACGACGAAGTTCAGCCAATCCCGCTTCGGGCTTTGCGCCGGCGACGTGATCACGGATACGCTATCGCCGTTGTTCAAGGTGTATTTGATCGGTACGTTCTTCCCGTTCACTTTAGCCGATACGCATTTGCTTCCCAGCTTCGTGTGGATGGCAAAGGCGAAATCGAGGACCGTCGCTCCCTTGGCCAGCTTGATAAGCTCGCCGGTAGGCGTGAAGACGTAGATCTCATCCTTATATAGATCCATCTTGAAATCCTGCATCAAGTCGAGCGGATTATTCTCCTTGGCCTCCAAGGCGGCACGTACGGTATTCAAGAACTCGTCTAGCCCGCTCTCCGCTTTCACGCCCTTGTATTTCCAATGCGCCGCCAGGCCTCGCTCGGCGATCTCATCCATCCGCTTCGTACGGATCTGCACCTCCACCCATTTATTTTGCGGGCCCATCACCGTGATGTGCAAGCTCTCGTAACCGTTGGTCTTCGGGATGGAGATCCAGTCCTTCATACGCTTCGGGTTGGGCTGGTACATATCGGTGACGATGGAGTAGACTTGCCAGCATTCCGAGCGTTCCTTCTCCAGCGGCGTATCCAATACGATCCGGATAGCGAAAAGATCGTAGATACCCTCGAATTCCACCTGCTGCTTTTTCAACTTGTTATTAATGGAATGTATGGATTTGGTACGCCCCTTGATATCGAACTTGAATCCTGCCGCTGCCAGCTTCCGCTTGATCGGGGCGATGAACTCGGCGATATAAGCGTCGCGGGAGCGTTTCGTCTCATTCAGTTTCCGTTTGATGAAGTCATACTGTTTCCTGTCCGTGTATTTCAGGGAAAGGTCTTCCAGCTCGCTCTTGATCGTATATAAGCCCAACCGGTGGGCGAGGGGAGCGTACAAATAAGAGGCCTCGGTAGCCAGCCGGATACGATCATCCTCTTGCATCTGTTTTCCCATACGCATGAGGCAGAGGCGGTCGGCGATCATAAGCAAGATCACACGTACGTCCTCGGCAAACGAGAAAAGCAAATGATGGAAATTCTCCGAGTTGACGGCGGTGTTCCGGGCATACAGGTCGGAGGTCTTCAAGAGGCGACGGATGATCAAGGTCACGTCCGCTCCGAATTTCTGCTCCACTTCCTCTATCGTGATCGCCTTCTTCAATACCGGGCGGTATAATAGGAGGGCGATGACCGAGGTACGTTTCAAGCCAATCTCCAAGGTGGCGATCAAGGCCGTGTCAATATTTCGCAATAAACCGTTGATACCATTCTTATCCCTGCCGTAGCAATCGAGGGCGACAACCCGCTTCATCAGCTCCTTCATCTTCCGGATATCTTCCCTCTCGAGGAAAGAGTAAAGGTTTCGTAACAGGAGCCTGTATTTGGAGAAGAACAGCTTCTTTTCCTCAGACGTAAAGAATCCAATTGTATCCATAGTTATATCATTTTTATTGCCCGGTTGAGGACAAACCGCAAAACATGCTGTAAAAATACTTTTTTCTATGGAATTTCAACATGTATCTTGCGGTTATTTTATACATTTGCGATACACATAGCGCATAAGTGCCCTGTGGTGTTACTGATGAGATTATTCACATTAAATACTATACTATGTTAAACGCAAACGATTTAGAACAGCTGAAAGCCAAAGGAATCAGCGAAAAACAGATTGAAGAGCAACTCGCTTGCTTCGTAAAAGGTTTCCCTTTCCTTGAGATAGCGGCCTCCGCTTCGGTAGAAAAAGGTATTATGGTAATATCTAAAGAGGAACAGGCTTCTTATATGGATGCTTGGGACGCTTATCTGGCTAAAAACAAGAAAATCGTAAAATTCGTACCTGCCTCCGGCGCTGCTAGCCGTATGTTTAAGAATCTGTACGAGTTCCTTTCTGCGGATTATAAGGAACCGATGAACGCTTTCGAGAAGAAATTCTTTAGCGAGATCGAGAAATTCGCTTTCTATAAGGCTTTGGACAAGAAGTGCGTGGAGAATACAGGGAAAGATATTCCTGCGTTGGTAGCCTTGGGCGAGTACAAGGAGGTGGTATCCAATTTATTGGAGCCGAAAGGCTTGAATTACGGACAGCTACCGAAAGGCTTGTTGCTTTTCCATAAATATGCCGATACGGTTCGTACGGCGATGGAAGAACATTTGGCCGAAGGCGCCATGTACGCCAAGAATAACGCCGGCGAGGTGAATATCCATTTCACGGTATCTCCGGAGCATCAGGCTTTATTCGAGCAATTGGTTGCCGATAAATCTGGCGAGTACGAGGAGAAGTTCTCTGTGAAATACGATGTCTCTTTCAGTATCCAGAAACCGAGTACTGATACGGTAGCGGCCGCTATGGATAACACGCCGTTCCGCGATAAGAATGATAAGTTATTGTTCCGTCCGGGTGGGCATGGAGCCTTGATCGAGAATTTGAACGATGTGGATGCCGACGTGGTATTTATCAAGAATATAGATAACGTGGTTCCGGATAGCTTCAAATGCTCTACGGTTATCTACAAGAAGGTGATCGCCGGTGTCTTGGTAACATTGCAGGAGAAAGTCTTCAGATATCTGGAACAGATCGAGACCGGCAAATATACCCATGCCGAGGTAGAGGAGATGATTCATTTCTTGCAAGACGACCTATGTATCAAGAACCCGGATACGAAATTACTGGAAGACGCCGAGTTAATCCTGTATATCAAGAGCAAACTGCTTCGCCCGTTGCGTGTATGCGGTATGGTGAAGAATGTGGGCGAGCCGGGTGGCGGTCCGTTCTTGGCGGAGAATCCGGATGGTACGGTTTCCTTGCAGGTGCTTGAAAGCTCCCAGATCGATATGAGCGATCCGGCTAAGAAGGCGATGTTTGAAAAGGGTACTCACTTTAATCCCGTGGATTTGGTTTGCGCCGTTAAGAATTATAAGGGAGAGAAATACAACTTGCCGGATTACGTGGATAAGAATACGGGCTTCATCTCTTATAAGAGCAAGGATGGTCGCGAATTGAAAGCGCTGGAATTGCCGGGCTTGTGGAACGGTGCCATGAGCGACTGGAACACGGTATTCGTAGAAGTTCCTATCGAGACATTCAACCCCGTGAAGACGGTGAACGACCTGTTACGCCCCGAACATCAATAAATACCCAGTTGTAGAGACGAGGCACGCCCCGTCTCTACAACTAGATCCTTATATTTTCGGTAATTCCCACGGTGCCCTGTATTCCTTGCACAGCAGCTTATCCGCCTCCGCGTCATGGAAACTCTTTCCATCCCAAGATAATTTTTTCCCGGTCCGATAAGCGATATTCCCCAATTGCGAGAACTTGGCGATATGCGCCCCGATCTCTACGCTGGCATTGCAATTCCGGTTCCGGCTCTTGATACATTCCAAATGATTCTTCGCATGCAAATTCAAGCCACCCTCTCCGTATGACTTCTTCAAGGGAACAGCCTCCATGCGGGCCTGTCCGTTTACCTTTTCCGGAATAACCTCCCAGCCGCCACGATCGATCACCAAGGTACCGTTCTCGCCAACGAATCCTAGGCCATGATTCCGTCCGTAGGCCCCGTCGTCAATGCCGATCGCATGATCCCACATAACGGTGAAGTCCTTGAATGTATAAATGGTTTGCAATAAGTCCGGGGTCTCGCAAGCGTCATCCGGATAACCAAATTTACCTCCGGAAGCCATGATAGACTCCGGTGCGGTGACGTTCATGCCATACAATGCGTAATCCAGTAAATGTACGCCCCAGTCCGTCATCAAACCTCCTGCGTAATCCCAGAACCAACGGAACGTGAAATGAAAACGGTTCCGGTTGAACGGACGTTTCGGGGCCGGCCCCAGCCACATATCATAGTCCACTCCGGCGGGCACCGCCTCGTCCGGCTTGACGGGGATAGAGGGGCACCAACCTTGATAAGAGAATACACGTACGGTGCGGATCTTACCCAGCTGTCCGCTATGTACGAATTGCATGGCGTCCTGCCAATGCGGATCGCTACGTTGCCATTGGCCTACCTGCACGACCCGGTTGTATTTCTGCGCCGCCCGTACCATAATGTTACATTCCTCGATACTATTTCCCAGCGGTTTCTCACAATACACATCCTTCCCGGCTTGGCAAGCGGATACCATTTGCAGGCAGTGCCAATGATCGGGAGTACCTACGATTACGAGATCGATATCCTTATTGTCTATCAATTTACGCCAGTCTTTATATAAATGCTTTACTTTCTTCCCGGTGATCTTCTCGGTCTCTGCCGCCCGGTTGTTTAATACGCTCTCATCGATATCCGACAAGGCGATACACTCTACTTCCGGATTACGAAGGAACGCTTTAAGGTCTTCGAATCCCATGCCGTTACATCCGATAAGCCCGACGCCTATCTTGTCGTTTGCGCCCACACCGGCACTCCCAGCTTTAATGAAAAAAGGACTGATGGAAAGTCCGGCACCGAGCAAAGCGGTCTGCCGGAGAAAATCTCTTCGAGTTGTCATGGTATTACTATTGATTTAAAGTATTTGCAATATTAAGCGAAATCCTTTACAATCGCAAATGATAATAGCTTTTTAACTACTTACTTAGTCGATGAAGTATATATCCTATGGCACTTGAAGTATATATCCTGTGGTACTTGAAGTATATCTGTCCGGTAAGGTTGGTATTGTAAGGATATGTACCATTGCGTCTTTGTAAAAAAAGTTATTAAAAGATATAGGGATGCGATATTGGAGAATATAGTTTAACTTTGTGCATTATGTTCACCCTAAAAGGGCGATGTGTTGTATATAATATAATGTATAGAGTATGACTTTGCGAAATTTGCTTTTCTGTTTTTTTATGGTGATGATCTCTGTTTCATGTATCCGGGAGGAGGCGCCCAATGCGGAAGCGGATATCTTGTCGTGTACGGTGGATGGCGATATATTGAAAGCCGAGCCGGAGATCGACAACGAATCCGTGACACTGACCGTGAAAAGTGACGCCGATATTACAAACCTAGCCCCGGTATTCACCTTGACTCCCGGCGCTACTATCACTCCGGCTAGTGGTTCCGCTTTTGATTTTACGACGCCGAGAACCTATACGGTAACTTCCGAGGATGGTCACTGGACAAAGACTTATACGGTGCGTTGTATCGTCTCCGGCGTAAGCACGGAATATCATTTCGAGCATATAACGATGGAGCCGAAGAATGGACGTTACCAGATATTCTATGACTTTACATCGAATGGAGATTCCGTGACTTGGGCGAGCGGGAATGCCGGATTTGCCTTGACCAATAATAAATTGGAGCCTTTAGACTTCCCAACCATGCAAGACGATAACGGATATGTCGGTAAATGCGCTAAGTTGGTGACCCGCAGCACGGGTAGTTTCGGTAGCGGATTCGGTATGCCTATCGCCGCCGGAAACCTTTTCATCGGTACGTTTGATTTGCTGAACGCTATTCCGGACGCAAGGAAAGGCACGAGATTGGGACGTCCTTTCGATCATGTGCCGACTTACTTGAGTGGTTATTATAAATATAAAGCGGGAGAGTCGTATAAAGTGAATGGCGAGGAGGTAAAAGGTAAGAAAGACCAATGTGATATCTACGCCATCTTCTATGAGACGGATGAGAATGTGAAATATTTGGATGGTTTCAACGGGTTGACAAGCCCGAACCTGATATCCGTTGCCCGGATCAGCGATCAGAAAGAGACGGATGAGTGGACGCGTTTCTATATCCCGTTCGTGGCTAAGCCCGGTAAGGTGATCGATAAGGATAAGCTGGCGAAAGGTGGTTATCAGTTATCCATAGTCTTCTCTTCGAGTTTGAAAGGTGATGTCTTCGAGGGAGCGGAAGGTAGCACGCTTTGGATCGATGAGGTTGAGATAATCCAGTCCGGTGAGAACTAAAAAAACAGAGGATATGAAAAGATATATAGTATTAATAGGTATACTGTGCTTGTCGGGTGTCGTTACGTTGAAGGCGCAGCAGGAAAGAAACCAAGGAATAATCTGGTCTTCCCTAAGGGGATTGGAATATACGGTAAAGGCTGGTATCAATATCGGCGGAACCGCTCCGGTGCCATTGCCTCGTGAGATTCGTGCGATAGATAGTTATCGCCCTACGCTTTGTGTCTCCATAGAGGGCGATATCAAGAAATGGTTCGGCGAGAGCAAGGAATGGGGTATGATGATCGGTCTCCGTCTGGAGAATAAAGGTATGGAGACAAAAGCGACGGTTAAGAATTACAGCATGGAGATCATTGGCTCCGGTGGCGAGAAGCTGAAAGGAAACTGGACCGGCGGCGTGCAGACGAAAGTGGAGAACACTTATTTCTCGATACCGGTCGTGGCTCTTTACCAATTGAATAACCGGGTGAGTTTCTCGGCGGGACCATTTGTCTCGTTCGCTACAAACCGGAACTTCTCCGGCTACGTATACGACGGATATCTGCGTGAGATCAATCCTACCGGTACGAAGGTGGAGTTTTCTGGTGACAACCGTGCTTCCTATGATTTCTCGGATAACTTAAGAAAGTTTCAGTGGGGAGCGCAGATCGGTACAGAATGGAAAGCGTTTAAGCACCTTATCGTATACGCTGACTTGACATGGGGATTGAACGATATCTTCCAAAAGGATTTCGATACGATTACCTTCGGGATGTATCCGATCTATCTGAACGTAGGCTTCGGATATGCGTTTTAGGAATTGATATGAATCAAAATAAGGCTATCCCGGACAAGGATAGCCTTTTTTATTAAAAGATTATTATGGAAATAAATTATTTTTTATAACTTTGGGGCGATAATTCTCAGACCAAGTTACATTTTATCTTATATTATTAACAAAATTACCATGAAAGAAAACACTAAGAAGGGCGTAAGCCGTAGAGAGTTTTTGGGTCTTTCCGCACTAGGATTGGCTAGTTTAACAATTCTTCCCAGTTGGGCCATGAATGGCGTTCGTATCGCTCCGAGCGATCGAGTCGTTTTAGGTTTTATCGGCCTAGGTCAGCAAGCATTATCAGACTTTAAAGGATTTGCCGCATGTCCGGGCGTACAGGTTGCCGCATGTTGTGACGTGGACACGATGAAAACAGAGCGTTTCAGAAGACGTGTCGCTGAATGGCAAGCTTCAAAGGGAATGAACCAACGTTGTGATCAATATGAGTTTTACGAGGATTTGCTGGAGCGTAAGGATATCGACGCTATCGAGGTCGCTACCCCGGACCATTGGCATGCTTTGGCTACCATCCATTCTTGTCAATCCGGAAAAGACGTATATTGCCAGAAACCGTTGGCTTATACGATCTCCGAAGGCTTGGCTATGGTGAAGGCTGTACGTAATAACAAACGTGTGCTTCAAGTAGGTAGCCAGCAACGTTCCAGCAAAGAGTTCCAAGCTGCGATCGATATGGTTCAGAATGGAGCCATCGGTCATATAGAGAAAATATATGCACGTGTAGGTGAGCCTCCTACGCCGCTGAGCTTGCCGGAAATGCCGGTTCCCGCTAATTTGAACTTCAATCAGTGGATGGGTCCGTTGAACGATCCGAAGATCCATTATCATCCCGATTTATGTCCTCCTATTTCTCTGGATCCGGAAGAGAACGAGAAACTATGGGGTGCATGGCGTTGGTATCAAGAGACCGGTAATGGCTATACTGCTGACTGGGGTGCTCATATGTTTGATATCGCCCAAGCTGCTATCGGTATGGATGGTTCTGGTCCGGTTGAGTTTACGCCCAAGGGATACAATGGCACACAATATTCAACTATGCGCTATGCGAATGGTATCGTAATGACTGAACAACCTTATTTGGAGGATAATCCGGATGCGCAGGGTATTAAGTTTGTCGGAGATAACGGTTGGATCGAGGTAGCTCGTGGCTACATCAACTGCTCTGATCAGTCTAAGATCCCCTCCGACCTGAAGAACTTGATCGAGAAGCGCCCGAGAATGATGACTCCGGAAGAGCGTAAGAAGATGTATGAGGAATATATGAAGAAGCTGAAAGACAGTAAAAAGAAGGGTAACGATGCTGGCAATTATGAGACTAGCGCTCCGCATATGCAGAACTTCATCGACTGCGTTCGTTCACGTGAGAACCCGATCGCTCCGGTTGAGGTAGGTTGCAGTACGAATACGCTTTGCTGTTTACAGAATATTGCCCGTGAGCTAGGCCGTCCGGTTAAATGGAACCCGGCTACATTAAGCTTCGGTAATGATAAGGAGGCGGCTTCCCACCGTTTGTACTGGTATCAATATCGCAACCCGTATTCATTGCCTTATTTCTGTAAATAAGCCTATTTAAATAGAATGATGTTATGAGTAACAGACGGGATTTCTTAAAAAATATCTCTCTCTTTGCCGCTGGTGGATTGCTGGCTGGTAAAGCCGGTTCCGTAAATGCGGAGAACGCTGCGTTGGGAGTTGTGGATGAGGTCCATGCCAGCAAAGAGATTGGCTTGCAGATCTATTCTTTATCCCAAGAATTATATAAAGGCGACGTGGCCGCTAATCTTCGGAAGGTGAAGGATATGGGATACTCCAAGCTGGAGTTGGCGGGTTATGGTAAAGGCGCTATCGGAGGTGTTCCTATGATGGACTTCAAGAAAATGGCGGAAGACGCAGGCTTGAAGATCATTAGCTCGCACGTGAATCCAGTCGACGCATCTATCTCTGACCCTTTTAAGGCTATGATTTTCAAATACTCGAAGGAGGTTACCCCAAAGATCATGGAGTATTGGAAAGCTACGGCTGCCGATCATGCGAAACTAGGCTGTAAATATTTGATCCAGCCGATGATGCCGACGATTACTACGCACGATGAGGCTAAACTTGTTTGCGATATTTTCAATCAGGCCTCGGATGTTATCAAGGCGGAGGGTATCGCCACTGGTTTTGGCTATCATAATCATAATATGGAGTTCAATCGTGTTGCGACGAAAGAGCAACAGGAGAAGGTGAAAGGAAATCCTTTCGCCGCTTTCATGAAAGTCGGAGACCAGATTTATGACTTGATGCTGAAAGATACGGACCCGAGCAAGGTTTACTTCGAGATGGATGTTTATTGGACTGTCATGGGACAAAACGATCCTGTCGAGTATATGCAGAAACATCCGGATCGTATCAAGGTATTACATATCAAGGATCGTGCCGTATTCGGCCAAAGTGGTATGATGAACTTTGAGATGATATTCAAGCAAATGTATGCGAACGGAATCAAAGACTATTTCGTAGAGTTGGAGCAGATGCCGGACGGACGTACTCAATTTGCGGGTGTGAAGGATTGCGCCGACTATTTGATCAAGGCTCCTTTTGTAAAATGAAGTAACAATCGATAGATCGTAAGCCTCGGGGTTAATAGACTCCGGGGCTTTTTTATTAGATGAAAGGCAACATAAACGGGTCTATTTTGTTTTTATAAAAAGAAGTTTATATCGCAAAAATCAAGGAAAGGATGAGTTCTAGGATAAGGAAGATATTGAAACATACGGTGATCGCTGTTTTATCGCTGGCTGTATTGTTCCTAGTTTTGAATCTTTTCCTGACAGGTCGTTTGGAGCGGTACCTGAAAAGAGAACTGATAGAGCGTACGGCGAATGCTACGGATGGTTTTTATCGCCTTTCTTTCGATAAGCTTTCTATTAGCTTCTTCAAGGGAGAGCTAAGGCTAGAGGGTATTTCATTGGAGCCGGACTCTAAGGTCTTTGAACATTGGGCCGCCTTGGATAGCTTACCCGATACCTATGTAAGTACCCGGATTGAGGTGATAGATTTTAAGGGGATTAATTTGGTATGGCGATGGAATTACCGGCAACTCCATTTCAATACCTTTGAGATCCGCTCGCCGGAGGTTCGTGTATACGGCTCTTCCGGATCAAACCCGTTAGTTTCCGGACTGGCGGCAGATACGGTAGAGCATGCTGAATCGAAGACGTTGTATGAGGTGATCTCTCCATACATAGATGCCCTGAGCGTAAAGACCTTGAACTTGGAAAATGCCAGTATCTCTTATAATGTGGAAAACCAAGTCTCGCCGATTATCTATACGTTGAATAACGTAAGTTTCCATGCGTATGGTTTTATGTTGGATTCTACCTCTTCACGGAGCGGGAAGCTGTTGTATTGCGATAACTTCGATTTTGTCACGAACCAGCCGCAAACCTTGTTGGTAAATAATGATTTTAAGTTGGAGACGGATAGTATATGCCTCAGTACCCAAGATTCCATTATCTATATCCAAAAAATCCAATTGCTTCCGCAAGAATTATTGTGGGGGGAGACCAATCGGAAACCTACGAATTATCTGGAAGGGAAAGTGCAAACCGTACAGATACAAGGGATTCACTTTAGACGGGAAGAAGCCTTGAACTATTTGTCCGCCCGTAATTTTGAGATACAATCTTCGGATATCAAGGTGTATGACTTGACTCGGGAGAAGAAGCAGGCGAATGCCGATGCGGATTCTTTGGTGCAAGCCTTATCGTTATATGATGTGATCTCCCCGGTACTACATAGTATATCCGTGGATCAAATACGAATAGAGCGAACCGCCCTTCACTATTCCTTAGCCTTGAAAGGGCAGATAGAGGACTTCTCGATCCCTGAGTTTAATTTCCATGCGGAAGGTCTTCTGATCGACTCCTTGGTAGCTCCGGGCGAGGAACTGAATTATTTTCGTTCCATTGCGTTTGAGGCGAATGATATACAAGGGATCATGAGGGCTCGTAATCACCGGTTCGATATCAAGCGCTTGGCGATGAATACGGCCTCAGGCTCGTTTCATATAGATAGCATGCGGCTGCGTCCGTTGTCTGTTCGTTCCCGCAATGATTATTTGTCGGGAAGTATCGATACGATCCGGATAGACGGGTTGGCGTACAACAAAGGTATTAGTGCGGATTTACTGATGATTCGGTCGCCTCGCTTGGTTTATTATAAAACGCCCTCCGTTGAATCTCCGGATAAAGGGAAAAGCACATCTGTAAATAGCCGTGTGGATGTGGAGAGTTTGTTAAATCCTTTCCTTCGGTATCTTTCCATCCGTAAGATCCAGATTCAGAACGCAAATGTGACATTGGAGGATCGTGAGATAAATGACACGACCCGGTACCGACTCAACAGCCTCAATTTCTTTGCCACGAATTTCTTGGTGGATGAGCAAACGAACCGGAGTGGGCAATTGTTTTTCAAGTATGATCATTTTGGTCTTAGTTTCCGGGATTTCGATAACTACTTACCGGGAAAGGATCTGCGTGTGACTATAAGAAAAGGTTCGCTATCCACCGTAAACGGCTCTTTCCGTCTACAGGATGTGACCTTGGCCGCTAAAAAGGACTCGATACGTTTTTCAACCCCATTGATTTCATTAACGGGAATCCGGATTCCCAAGAATAGCATCTATCAGATCGGGTTTGACCGATTTGATTTATCCGATGGTGATTTTTCTATGTCTTGGGGATCGGATACGACAATATTGCGGACTGAGAGCCAAAAGGATATCCAATTGGCTTTGGAGAATGTGTTTGTGGATTTGAAGAAGAAGACGTTTCAATTAGGTGATCTTCAGCTACAGACAAAGGATATCGATATACCGTTGGATAACGGCTTCTACCGGTTGAAGATCGGGGATCTGGATTTGAGAAAGTCAGGTTTGAGGTTGGATCACGTACATTTAGTCTCGCCTTATTCTAAAATGGAATTCGCTTATAAACAGCCTAAGCATCAAGATTGGTTTGACGTGAAGGTTGGGAACGTAAGATTGAACGACGTGGATATTCCCGGATATTTCTCAACCAAGGAATTACGTGTGGGGGGACTCTGGATAAACGATGTCTTACTACAAAACTTAAAGAACCGGAAGATCCCGGTGGAGCCTCATATCGTTCCGATGATTTATGAAGGTTTACAAAAGGCTCCGGTCCGTTTCAAGATAGATACCGCTTCCGTTGCCAATTTCTCCGTGGTTTATGAGGAATTACCCGTTAAAGGCGATAAGCCCGGTAAGCTTTATTTTACCGATATGAACGGCCAATTTTTAGGTTTGACCAATATCGTTTCCTATCCGGAGCAATTCATCAGATTGCATGCGGACGGGAACCTGATGGGATCGGGGCATTTTACGGCTACATGGCAACTCCCGGTAGATTCATTATACGACCGCTTTCTATTGGATGCCCGTTTGGATAGCTTAGACCTGCTTTCCTTGAATGAGATTGTAAAACCTCTGGCGCCGGCGGAAGTAGTGAGCGGTTGGGCACAGGATGTGGTCTTTCATATGGATGCCTCAAGCCGGAAAGGACGGATACGGTTAGACTTTCCGTACCGGAAATTGAAAGTGGCTTTATTGAAAGAGAAAGACGGAGAGACCACACAAAAAGGTTTCTTGTCGAGATTGGCGAACTTAGTTCTACGGGATAATAATCCGGCTCATCCGGAGCGAAAAGATAGTAAATTGCGTAAGGTCGATATGGAAATCGTGCGAGATCCCTATCATTCCACGTTTAACTATCTATGGCAGATGCTAAGACCAGCCTTGGTGGAATCAGTCGGAGTCTCGAAAAAAGAACAGGATGCGGCCTTGAAAGTGGCAGGTTTCTTCACGAAGGTAAAGCGCTTTTTCGGTCTCGATAAAAAGAAGGATAAGCGGGAGGAGATTGATACAAATAATAAGGAAATAGAACCTTTAAAAGAATAAATAATGGAATATACAGTAAATCACTATCCGGAGAAACATCGTTTCGAGGTAGTAGAAGACGGCTTGACAGCCTATGTGGAATATCGTTTAAGAGGAGATGCCTTGGACATTATCCATACCATTGTCCCAAAAAACTTGGAAGGGCGTGGGATTGCGGCGACTCTTGTTGAAACAGCTTATAAATACGCAAAGGAACAGGGGTTGCGCCCTTTGGCTACCTGTTCCTATGCGGTTGTGTGGTTAAAACGCCATCCGGAGTTTTAATCCTTGATCGTAATACCTAACATTCTAGCGATGTCCAGTGCTTGTAAGGAGGTTACGGTAGCACCTTTCAACTCTCCTCCGGGAATCGAGCCAATACGTATACCGGCGATCTCGGAGGAAGTAAGATCGATCCCTTTCAAAGAGGTCCGGTGAAACTCGGCCTCTACTAAATTACAATGTTCGAATTCTACGTTCGTGAATTGGCAATTGTCCAATCCGCCTCCTCGTAAAAAGCATTGATTAAAAGATACGTTCCGGAGTTTGCTCATGGAGAAGATTACATAATCTCCTTTGCAATCCCGGATGGTAGTATGATTAAAGATTGATTCGGAGAAATTCGTTCCGGTAAGTTTACACCCAATGAACTCTACCCGGTAAAAGCCACATCCGGATAAATTTATATTTGATAGGTCACAGTTCTTAAATACCACATCGCTAAACTGAGATTTACGATAATTGCAAGCAATGAAACCACAATTGGTGAATAAGCAGGAATTAACGGATAGGTTCTGTTTAGATACGTCCTCGACGCATAATCCATTGAAAGAACATTCTGTAAAATCATCCTCTTGTCTGGATATACAATCCATCCAGTCCACATCCTCCCGTAAGTTTTTTACCAATCTAGGCGCTGTTATTTTCAACATGTTATTGTTTCCTATTTTAATTTAGATGGTAAAGATAACGGATTTGGGCTAAATAAACGATATCTTTACTTTATAGTTCATTTTAGCAATATCGGAAAAGTGTGTTCGGGATAATTCTTCTACTTTTGCCTTGAAATCCTAAGAATCATGCGAATAAAGACAACGACAAAGACAGAGTATCAACAACGTATCAATGTATTGGTTGAATACATAAATAATCACTTAGGCGAGGATATCGATCTAAATAAGCTGGCGGAGATATCCGGATTCTCTCGTTGGCATTTTCATCGGATCTTCGCGGAGTTCTTAGGGGAACCGGTTGGTACGTTTATCGTTAGGATGCGGGTCGAGACGGCCGCTCGGCTTTTGCGTTACACGGAAATACCTGTCAAGGAGATCGCCTATAAGGTAGGATATGACGTACCCTCTTCTTTGTCTAAGGTTTTTCGCCAGTTTTATGGGATTTCTCCAAATGAATATAGAAACAATAAAGATTATGTAATTATGGAACCGAATAGAATAATGCCCGATATGGAATTGAAGGTCGAGGTAAAAGATTTACCCGGCAAACAAGTAGCCTACATTCGTCTAAACGGAGGGTATAAAGAAATTGATTATCTGGGAACTTGGATGCGCTTGCTCCAATTCGCCAAGGAGCAAAACATCCAGCCATTGAGTTTTTCACCGATCTGCTTGTACCATGATGATCCGAAAGTGACCTCACCGGATAAGCTGCGTACCGATATTTGTATGGAAGTCGCTCCTTCGGTTTGCCCTAAAGGGGAGATTGGTACGAAAAAGGTATTGGAAGGGCGTTTTATGGTCGCTCTTTATAAGGGAACTTATCAGCAATTAGGGGCTGTGTATGATACGCTTTACGGCAAATATCTCCCCGAGATGGGTCTTTCCTTACGGGAAGTGCCTAGCGGCGAGATCTACTTGAATGATCCTTGCAATACGAAGCCGGAGGATTTATTAACCCAGATTTATGTGGCGATAGAATAATAAGAGCTAGAGAGGTTTCTGAAGTGAATAAATGAATTAATCTTGATTGCCGTCTTCTCTAATTAGCGGTAATCAAGATTTTTAATATTTTAGACGCGATTGTATGATGTGATAACTTATATACTTGCTTTTACAAATTCATTATCGATCCAATAAGTCGCTTCTTCGGAAGTGAATTTCAATATACAATAGCTCGGATCTATTACTCCTCCAGGGAAATGAGCGAACATCCAGTCAGACCAAAGGGCTTTCTTGATTTCCATATCGGAAACGATCTCGACCTTACCTGTTAACACGATACTGTCTCCTCCTTTCATAAAGCAAACTCCGGCTTTCGGGTTGAGTTGGAATTGTATTGTCTTATCAGAGAACGTGCCTGTAGAGAACCATATTTGGGAAATACCATCCGCTTTTATTTTTCCCATAGGAACCGGACGGGGATAACCCTCTTGCGTAACAGACGCGAGCATAGCGGTGTCACATTCCGTTAATATGGAAATTGCTTTTTCCTCGATTAGCTTGAGGTCTATCATCTGGACGGGTATACATAAATCGATCATACATTTATCTTGTGGATGTTGATCGAGGGGGATGCTTTGATAGATCTCGAATGATTTGCCCGCACAAGGTTTGCATTGGTGTTTGGATGTAAGCGTGTACATCAAGCTCCATGCGGCGGGTATTTCATCCGTTCCTATCTCAAAATGCCCGATCGCGTAAAGTCCTCCGGATAATAATCCTTTTGAGATCTCATTTTCTCCCTCTACCTCTTGAGGCACTGTTAAACCGATATCCACACTTAACTCCTTTCCTTCGTGTTGGTAAACTGATATAAGTTTATTTGCCGGACCGTTTATAAGTCCTTTTGCCCCGGCCCATTGCATAAGCTTTCTGATAGAGCTTGGGATCAAGCTCATATCTCCTTGATGATGAAGATACACGATGTGTGTAGCATGTAGTTCTTTTAGTTCAAAAGTGTAATTCATAAGATTCTTATTTGTAAAAGTTCAATAGTGCAAACATACGGAATGACTATTCTTTCTGGTTGTAAAAAAACGACTTTTTATGTGATAGATTCTTGCGATTTTATTTTTAATCAAATATAAGTAAGCGGTTCATCCGTAGGATTTGGTAAAGTCAGGAAGTAAGAGGGAACGTCTCCCGCTAAACGCTTGAATTCTTTGATAAAGTGGGAATGGTCATAGTAGCCGCAATCTAAGGCGATGCTGCTTAAGTCCGTGTGTGGGGCGTTCCTCAGTACTTCTATGGCATATTGGAATTTTATGATCCGGCTGAATTCTTTGGGAGTATATCCGGTGGTATCCTTGAACTTACGTTGGAAATGCCGCTGGCAAATGCAAATCTTGTCGATCAAGTTTTGTACGGGTAGCTGTCCGCGAGACTGTTTTATAAATGAGGTGGCGTATATAATTTGTCTGTCTACTTGAATGGATTGGGTGAGAAGGCGTATAAGATAGCCTTCGATAATGCGGATACGGACGGAATCGTCCGGCTGTTCGCAAAGCATCTCGGCAAAGGAATTATCGAATAAAAGGTTAATATCTGAAGACTGGATGCGAAGATCGGCAAACTGTCCCAAAGGCTCATTCGTGAAAGCTGCCAGCCCACAGGGGTGAAAACGAACCCCCAGCATGTGCAGGGTATTTGTCGTGGCAGTCAGATCCGAATAAACCCGCATAGGACCAACGAAATAGGAACGATAAGGTTGCATGATCATCGAATGCTCGTCCGTAGGGACGGTCATGTTACCGATTGAGAAGATAAAGTCGGTGCATCCGTCCGCGAGGATCTTAAAACGTGTCCCGATGTCGGTAAAGCCTTTGAACACCCAGAACTTGTCGATAAAGGGCACTAAGGCTGCGCAGGGGGTAAATTCGTGATACATAGTGCTTCTTTCGCTTGTTTTATACGGCGAAGATACTATTAAAAAATCATAGTTATGAAATTTTCAAAACATAGTTATGAGTTGAACAAATCATAACTATGTTTTTTTATTTGTTTTTATAGGAGTGGGAGATAGTCGGCATATCCCTCTTCTTCCATCTTTGCTTTAGGGATAAATCTTAATGACGCGCTGTTGATGCAGTATCGTAACCCACCTTTGTCGGCTGGGCCATCATTAAAAACGTGCCCTAGATGTGCATCTCCTGTTTTGCTGCGTATCTCAATCCGTTTCATCCCGTGGGAAAGATCCGTTTTTTCCATCACCAAGCTCTTGTCTATCGGCTTGGAGAAACTAGGCCATCCGCAACCCGAATCAAACTTATCGGTAGAGATAAACAAAGGTTCCCCAGTCGTGATATCTACGTAGATGCCTTCACGCTTTTCATTCCAATATTCATTCTTGAAAGCTCTTTCCGTAGCGTTTTGCTGTGTTACCGCATATTGTTCGGCGGTGAGTTTAGAGCGCAATGTCTGATCATCCGGTTTCTGGAATTTCTTTTGCGATACAGGCTTGTTCGAGGCTTTCCCCTTATTAGCCTTTCGGGCGAAATCGAATAGATCCGGGCTTATGTGGCAATAACCGTCCGGGTGTTTATCTAAATAATCCTGATGATAGTCTTCTGCCGGATAGAAATTACTTAATGGCTGAATCTCTACGACGATGGGCTTGGTATAATTCTTGGCCAATGCCTCCACGGTCTCTTTGATGATCGGCAGATCGTCCGTATTCGTATAATAGATGCCGGTACGATACTGTGATCCGATATCGTTGCCTTGCCGGTTGATACTTGTCGGATCTATCGTCTTGAAGAATAGTTCGATCAATAACTTCAAATCGGCTTGTCGCGGATCGTAGCTAACTTCCACTGTCTCGGCGAATCCGGTATTATCGTTACACACTTGTTCGTAAGTCGGGTTTTTGATACTCATCTTCCCGTTCGCGTAACCTACTCGGGTATTCGTAACGCCATCGATTTGCTTCATGAAATGTTCTGTTCCCCAGAAACATCCACCGGCAAAATAAATTTCACTTTGGGTATTCATTCTTGTTGTTTTTGAAAGTTGATCACTCATTGTCGTTCTCGCGATTGCTAGTCCGTTTGATACTAGCAAAGCTATAAATAAAATTAGATGTTTCATATACTTTTTCTTTATTATCGTGAAGGGATGAGATCCATTATATTATATAACCAGAATAGCAGGAAATGGTTCTCCACCAAAGGCTTGATCCCGGCGGCCTCGGTCGGGGTGAATTTAAAGAAACTGATAATTGATTTCATGTTCTTGTTCATCTTAATGTTTAATCTATAATCCGTAATTTTTGTTCTTTGATAATTTAGTCTGTCGTTATGAGAAAAACTGACAAGATTTGTCGCGGGGGTATTTGCCCTTTTGGTGATGAACTATCGGGATTTGTTCGCTACCGATGTGATATCCTCATTTATGAAGCCGGTCGATGAGCCAATCGTGGTGTTAGGGCCTGTTCTGCAGATATTTCGCGGGATACTGTTGGCTTTGGTGTTATTGCCTTTACGGAAGGTGTTTTTTGAGGAAAAGAACGGCTTAATGAAATTAGGCGTAATAATCCTAGGATTGTCCTTGCTATCAACCATTGGGCCGACAATGGGATCCTTTGAAGGATACATATATACGAAAATACCCTATATGTATCAAATGCTGGGTTATCCGGAGGCGATACTATACGTGTTGTTGTTTATCGGGATATTGTATGTCTCGATAAAATATGCTCACAGGAAAATAATCACCTTGTTATCTATATTGATAATGGCGTTGATATGCTTTTTGGGGATAATGAGCTTTGTGATGGCGTGACGTATCTTAAATAATGGGCAATATCTCCGCCCAAATATGCTTCTTTAAATCCACGCACCCGTTCTTTTTGAAAGCGATGCCTTCTTTTTCCAGCAGTTCCCTTTGTTCCGTCCAATTGGGAGCCAATCTCCCTTGGCTGTTTACTACCCTGTGGCAAGGCAAGTTCAGCTCTCTCGGGGCGTTGAACATGGCTTGCCCTACCATGCGGGAACATTGTGGCCTCCGGGCGAGTTTGGCTAACTGCCCGTAGGTAACCACATTTCCCTCCGGTATTTCCTTTACGATGTTGTAAACTTCCGTGTAAAAATCAGCCTTCATCGATTCTCGCTTTTATCTTGCCCCATGCGTGCGTATCGAGGCTACACATACGCATCGTCTCGCACATCTCCTTGAAGCGAGACATCGGGATCGTGAAACTCAATACGTTGCTTTCCACATAAGGGCGGGCCGAGGGATCGAAGAAGCCAAGGAAAGCACGGTGCCCGCCACGCCGGTTCTCATTGACGGCTTGCGTAATGGTTGCGCTACATCCCGAGCCAAAAGGCGTGGAGATGGCCTCGGGCGAGTTATTGTCGAAAAATGCCCACGTGACCAAGCCGGACAGGATATCCGGGGTAGCGAGGAACAAAAGCCCTTCCACATCCTCGAAGGAAGTAAGCCGGTCGATTCTCGCGAAATGGATATATTGCTTGGTAGCCCTTTGTACATCTATCTTCTTGATGCCTTCCAGAACCATCTCCGGTGTTTGCTTATATCGTTCTTTCAAGGAAACGAAATTAGGTACATGTTCCGGCATGGGAGTGAATCCGGTATAGAATTTCCCACCTCCGCAACCGATGCTTTCTCCGCTCATGCTGATAATCTCCCCGTTCCTTATGGCGGGAAGCGCTTTAAACAGGCAACCTTGCGTCTTCCTTAATTCTCCCGATAGAGTATCGGAATACCAGAAAGCGATCGGTAATTCCGCTTTGCCGGAGAATGTCTCCTGATAGTTGTCGATAAACGTTTGAATATCCATATGCGATTGATTTAGGTTGATTTATTCTTACCAATCGATTTCCGGGATGCCTTTACCCCGTAAGAAATCATTAGCCTTACTGAAATGCTTACAACCGAAGAAACCATATTCGGCGGAGCGGGGAGATGGATGTACGGTCGTTAGGACCAAATGTCGGCTCGTATTGATGAGGGAGATCTTGGCTTTGGCGTAACTTCCCCATAACATGAATACCAGATTTTCCCGTTCGTCGCTTAATTTCTTGATAACGGCATCCGTGAACGTTTCCCATCCCCTGTTCCGGTGCGAGCCTGTTTGGTGGGCACGGACCGTGAGGACGGAATTCATCGGAAATACGCCTTGGCTTACCCAACGATCCAAATTCCCGGAGGAAGGAATCGGTTTCCCAAGATCATCGTAGATTTCTTTGAATATATTCATCAAGGAACCGGGAATCGCCACGCCATCGGGTACCGAGAAGCAGATCCCATAGTATTGCCCCGGATTTGGATAGGGGTCTTGTCCCAAGATAACGACTTTTACCTTCTCAAACGGGCATGCGTTAAATATATGGAATATCTGGGGCCCGGGAGGAAGTACGTGCGCTTGCTTATATTCGTTTTTGACAAATGTCACCAATTGCTCGAAATAAGGCTTGTCAAATTCTTCTTGCAGACGTTTTCTCCAACTTTCATCTATTCTAACATTCATGGTGTTTTTCTTATTCTTCCACCAAAGGTACGGAGAAAAGCTTAAAATTCGAGGATTTTGTGTAAGTTTGCCTTCCGATTTGAATTTAAATAAGAAAACATGATAAGTTACCTTCAGATAGATAAGCTGACCAAGAGCTTCGGTGATTTGGTTCTTTTCGAGGATATAACGTTCGGAGTCGCGCAAGGACAGAAGATCGGGTTGATCGCTAAAAACGGGACGGGTAAGACTACCTTATTGAATATTATCGGTGGTAAGGAGGATTACGACTCGGGTGAGGTGGTTTTCCGGAAAGACTTGCGGGTCGGGTATTTGGAGCAATCACCTTCCTACCCGGAAGAACTGACCGTGCTACAGGCTTGCTTCCACTCGAAGAACGAGACTGTCCGGTTGATCGCTGAGTACGAGGAGGCGATGGCGAAAGAGGATCACTCGAATCTGGAGGACATCCTTACCCGTATGGATAGCTTCAAGGCGTGGGATTATGAGCAGAAAGCGAAACAAATCCTCGGGCAGTTGAAGATTCATAACTTCAATCAGAAGATCGGGGAATTGTCTGGAGGACAGTTGAAACGGGTAGCCTTGGCGAATGTCTTGATCACGGACCCTGAATTGATTATCTTGGATGAGCCGACGAACCATTTGGATCTGGAAATGACCGAGTGGCTGGAAGATTATCTGAGCCGGGCCAATATCAGTATCTTGATGGTGACGCACGACCGTTACTTCTTGGATCGTGTTTGTAGTGAGATCATCGAGATCGATAATAAACAAATCTATTCGTATAAAGGTAATTATAGTTATTATCTGGAGAAACGCCAAGAGCGTGTCGAGGCGATGAACGCCGACGTGGAGCGTGCGAAGAATCTTCTCCGTACGGAACTGGATTGGATGCGCCGCCAGCCGCAGGCACGGGGCACGAAAGCGAAGTACCGTATCGATGCCTTTTATGAGCTGGAAAAGAAAGCGAAGCAACAACGGGATACTGGAAAGGTGAACTTGGACGTGAAGGCTTCTTACATTGGTTCGAAGATTTTCGAGGCGGTGAATGTAAGCAAACGTTTCGGTGATTTGAAGATTACGGAGGATTTCAACTATATTTTCGCCCGTTACGAGAAGATGGGTATTGTCGGGAATAACGGTACTGGCAAATCTACCTTTATCAAGATGCTGATGGGGGAGGTGGCTCCTGATAGCGGCCATTTCGATGTGGGCGAGACCGTTCGCTTTGGCTATTATAGTCAAGATGGCTTGAAGTTCGATGAGCAAATGAAAGTGATCGACGTGGTGCAGGCGATCGCCGAATACGTGGATTTGGGTAACGGACAGAAGATGGGAGTGTCCCAGTTCTTGAACTATTTCCTGTTCACGCCGGAGAAACAGCATAATTACGTTTATAAATTGAGCGGTGGCGAGAAGCGTCGTCTCTATTTATGTACGGTATTGATGCGTAGCCCGAACTTCTTGGTGCTCGATGAGCCGACCAATGATCTGGATATCGTGACCTTGAACGTATTGGAGGAATACCTTCGTAACTTCAAGGGGTGCGCTATCGTTGTTTCCCACGACCGTTACTTTATGGATAAGGTGGTAGATCACCTGCTGGTTTTCCGGGGTAACGCCGATATCAAGGATTTCCCCGGCAACTATACGCAGTACCGGGATTGGAAAGATGTGCAAGACCAACTGGAAAAAGAGGCGGAGGCTGCTTTGCAAGCGAGACAAAACCCGGCTCCGGAGAAACCGTCTCGTCCTGTCAATGAGCAAAAGAAAAAACTCACTTTCAAGGAGCGGAAAGAGTTCGAGGCCCTAGAGGAGGAGATACCGGCTTTGGAGGCGGAGAAGGCGGAGTTGGAGACCGCCATGAGCAGTGGTACTTTGTCTACGGACGAGCTCATGGCTAAATCTCAACGGATCACCCAAGTCATGGAAGAGATCGATGAGAAAACGATGCGCTGGCTGGAGTTGAGCGAGCTGGCATAAGTAATAAAGAGGAATGAGCGAGACTAAACCTGTACTTTGGAACCGGAATTTCGTCCAATGTTGTATCTCTTACTTCTTGATGAATTTCGCCTTTTATATGTTGATGCCTACTATGCCGGTCTATCTGGTAGAGGAATTGGGCATCAGCACGTCTGAGGTGGGGATGGTCTTGTCTAGCTATACGATCGGCTTGCTGTGCGTGCGCCCGTTCTCGGGATATCTGGTAGATTGTTTCTCCCGCAAACCGTTATATGTATTCGCCTTCACGATATTCGCCTGTCTGTTTGCCGGTTATTGGTTTGCGATGACGGTCTATACGATCATGGCGGTTCGTTTCATCCAAGGCGGGTTCATGGGACTGACCTCTGTTTCCGGCAATACGATTACGATAGACGTAATCCCTTCCAAGCGAAGGGGAGAAGGCATGGGCTTTTACGGATTGACGATCAATCTCGCCATGTCTTTGGCTCCTTTGGTGGCGGTCGGGCTGTACGATCGGCATGGTTTCTTCTGGATCATAGGGGTCGCTTTGGTGATTGCGTTGGTCGGGATCGGCTCCGTCGGGCTGATCCGTTATCCGAAACGGGAGAAAGTGCCTCGTCCGGCCTTCTCGTTGGATCGTTTTATCTTGGTAAAAGCGCTTCCTGCGGCCTTGGCCTATTTGCTGGTCGCTATACCTTATGGGATGTTGCTCTCGTTCGTGGTATTATATGGCAAAGAGATCGAGGTGCCGAACCCAGGCTATTTCTTTATATGTATGGCGATCGGTGTAGGGACGGCCCGTTTGATTTCCGGGCGGTTGGTGGACCATGGCAAGATCCATGTCGTGTCCATCGTATCCTTGGTTTCTTTAGCGATCTCGTTTTCCGTGTTCGCTACCGTACATACATCATTTGTCTTTTTCGCTTGCGCCTTGGCGATCGGTATCGGTTTTGGCGTGAGTGTACCGGCTTTTCAATGTCTTTTCGTGAATGTCGCTCCGCACCATATGCGCGGTACGGCCACTTCTACCTACTTGACCTCTTTCGATTTCGGGATGGGGATCGGGATGCTGTCCGCCGGCTTTATCGCTACCCATACCAATCTGGCTACCGCCTACGGAGTCGGGGCGGTTTGTTGCCTTCTTTCCTTATTCGTCTATATCCGCTTGGTAAAAGCCTCGTACGAGAGGAATAAGCTGATTTCTTGATCTAAATGTGGAACTTAAATCATAAAATATGGATAAAATTAATAGTCTATTTACAATTGGGAATGTCAATGAGGATAATGCTCAAAAAATATTTGCGGATATTGCGACTGAATTATTCGAGCATTGCTTTATCAAACAAGGCGAAGCCGTAAAGTACAAATTCCTTGAAGTTGAATTTTACTTTTGGAGTGAAGCCCATAAAGATAACAAGCTTGATAATGAGGGAAAAAAAGAAGTGCCTTTTGTCTACCCACGTAATAATACTCAGCCTGCGCAATACTTGGTACATGCTAGCGGTATGGATCTTTGCTTCAAATCCGATAATGGCTATGGTGGCATATTGATTCGTTCATTGTTACGAATTGAAGGTAAAGAGCAGTCGGTAGTAACTGGTCCTTGGGATTGCTGTTATGCACTCATAAACTATATGGGAGGTTCAGAAAATGTGTTTTCGAAATTGACTTATGGAGAAGAAAAAGATACTCAGGTCGAGTTGGAAACAGCAATACGGCATAATGTTCCTGTGGGAAGTTCTATGAAGAATGCACCATATTGTTTTTACAACAAAAAATATATGCACAAAAGTGGAAAGTGGGGCTTTGAAGATGCTGAACTGAAACGATATAATCCCAGCACGAGGAAATCAGTTGTAAATACTTATTCGATAAAACCTTGGAATAGATAACTCTTACGATATGGTACTGTCAGAGAATCAAAAGAATAAAGTATATTTCTCCAATTTGTTAGCCTTGAACTATCCGCCAATATGGAAGGAGATATGTAATGTCCTATCAATCTATGGTTATTCGGCAGGCAGATTGACCTATACCAAAGATTATTGGTGTAGAGATTTCATGCCGATTCAAGTTGGAAGCAATGAGTTCGTGCAGTTCCAATATGATCCGGATTATTTGACTGATTTAAGGAAGTATAAAACGAATCCGAATGATACGGTAAAGCATATCACTGATTTTACTCCTAAGATCTCAAAGTCAAAGTTGCTTGTTGATGGAGGGAATATAGTTGTATGTAATAATATCAACGAAGAGACTTGGGTCGTAATGACTGAAAAGGTTCTTATAGAGAATCCTGATTTCTCAAAGGCGGAAATTACTTCTATGTTGGAAAAAGATTTGGGTGCAAGAATAGTATGGCTACCATGGGATACTAGCGATGAATGCGGACACACAGATGGAATTGTTAATTTTATTAATGGGTTATCGTCCAAACCTTCTATCATGGCATATTTTTCTCTTTATCCTAAGAATATCGCTAAAGAAATGAGAAAACTCTTGAATGATGTATTTGATACTCATGAATTGATTTTCACGCATGATGAAAAGAATAACTGGGCCTATGTTAATTTGCTTCGCACAAAAGATTTCATCATAGTACCCGGATTAGGAACAGATTCTGACAATGAAGCCATGGGGCAGATAGAGAGGTTATATCCCGATTATAAAGGACGAATCCATCAAATCATTATTGCACCTATTGTTGAAGAATATGGAGGAGCTTTCAATTGTTTGACTTGGACTGTAAATACAGAAGATATTGATTCATACATTTCGATTCCCGGTTTCGTCTAACCCCATGGCGTACTTCGTCGATTCTTCCTTTTCTAGCGGGAAACCTCACCCTATATTTGTATCAAAGATCACAGAGAAATAGGTTTTTAAGGTTTAACAAATGAAAGGAATAGGTAGTATGAAACGTTTAGTAATGGCTATGTCAGCCTTGTTGGTAAGTGTGACAATGAGTTTTGCGCAGGAATCGAGCTTACATAAAGAACCGTTTGTAGTCAATGTGGGCCAATTGGTAAGCTATCTGGAATTACGTCCCAGCCAGATTAATGAGGTAGCGATGATCAACGATTATTTTAGGGAAAAGCAAAGCGAGGGCTTGAGGGGAAGTCATAAAATGCGGGATAAACGGATGCGGCAAGCCGTATTTGGCAACTTAAAGTTGATGAAAAAGGCGTTAAGCACCGATCAATATCGGAAATACGTGGCTTTGATCAACGTAACGAACAATAATAACCGGATGATGAGCGGGCTTTCCTTCCCCGATGTTTATCTAGCCGATAAATAAGTAAAGGATAGATGTAAAGTATCAAGCTATTGCATAAAAAGTATCTTGTGACTGTATCTATTCTATAAACCATGTCGTGGTCTGTATAGATCATGTCGTGGTTTTTATAGACCACGCTGTGGTTTGTATAATCCACGACGGAGATTATAGAATAGATACGGTATCGTATAAGAATACAGCTAGGCTTGTATAAGAATATATCTAGGCTTTTGTTTGTTTATAAACGGTGTCTATGATGAAATAGATAGTGTTTATCGTAATATGTGTTACAAAATGATTGCTATATGCCTTGATATATATCAATAACGTCAATTGTTTGCAAAAATTAACCGTATTGAAGAACAATGTTATAAAACATACTGTTATATTTGCAGTAACAAAAAGAGAAAGATAGAAGATGCGGAAACGCCGCATTTATTAGTTAAGGTCTTAGTTTAGGTTTAAATTTTAGGTATTATGAGACGTTTAGGTATGATGGTAGTCGCTTTAATGATGGTAGCGACAATGAGCTTTGCTCAAAAGGTTAGTGATTCAAAGAGTATGAGTTTCGATAAGCTAAGCAGATATTTGCAGCTTGACGCAAACCAGATCGCTGAAGTGTCAGAGATTAATACTTACTTCGAGAATCAATTAGGTCAACCCCTGTCTGCGGAAGCGCTTTGCAATAACGCAAGACCGGAAGAAACTCGCAACGCATTGTTGTGTAATTTGAAACTGATGAAACGTGCATTGACTAAAGATCAATATCGTAAATATGTAGCGTTGATTAATGTGACTCGCGCTAATCAGGAAGATAAGGTTTCTAATCCGCTTTTGGACAGCTATTTGGCTGAGAAGTAATTAAGCCAATGTGATTGGGCTATGTGTTTTTAAGGTTTTTGTTTAGGTTTAACAATTTAAGGTTTTTAGGTATTATGAAACGTTTTGGAATGGCAGTCGCAGCCTTATTGATGTGTGCGACAATGAGCTTCGCTCAGAAACCGAGTTTGAGTAGAGAACCGTTTGTGGTAAGTACAGAGAAGTTAGCGAACTATTTGCAATTGACTCCGAGCCAGTTGGACGAGGTCGCTAATATCAATGAATATTTTATCGAGATGCAGAACGCGAGCGTAAAAGCTAGCGCTAAATTGCAGGACAAGAAGATGTATCAGGCGGTTTACGGTAACTTGAAGTTGATGAAGAAGGCTTTGAGCCCGGATCAATATCGTAAGTATGTTACTTTATTGAACATCACGAACAATAACAACCGTACGCTGGGTGTTAATACGTTCCCGGAAGTGTACTTAGCGGATAACGCAAGTAAGTAATTTATACTATATAAGAGTGTGTCCCCCACTATTTCCTGTCAAAAGGTAAATAGTGGGGATACTTTTTTTTGAGGCTTGCGTATAAATCGAAGAAGATTGTGTAAGTTTGCGGCGTTTTACAAATAACGCTTAATTCGAGTCATGACAACACAAAAACTTTTAGTCCCTTCTAATGCTACTTTGAAGAGAAATGTAATGGACTACTCCTTAATCGTGGTAGGTTCATTTTTGCAGGCACTTAGTTACGTGCTTTTCCTAGCGCCTTACAAAATCGTACCGGGAGGTGTGTATGGTATCTCTATCGTAATCCACTATGTGACGAAAGATTTGTTCCCGTTCTTCCCGGATGGTTTGCCGATGGGTGCGACGGCGCTTTGCTTCAATATCCCGTTGATGATTTTGGCGATGAAAAAGATCGGATTGTCTTCCGGCCCGAAGACGATCGTTACTTTCTTGCTGATCTCTATATTTACCGACTCATTATCTTATTTCCTTACCGATCCATTGGTGGAGAACGATGCCTTTATCGCCGCCTTTTACGGTGGAGCTATTTTAGGATTGGGTGTGACTTGTATTTTCCGGGCGCAAAGTACGAGTGCCGGTACGGATGTATTGGCACGTGTGATTGCTAATGACTCCAACTTGAAGGTCAGCAATATGATCATCGTATTGGATTCCGCGGTCGTATTGTTGGGCTTGATCGTATTTAAGGATTGGGCGGTACCTTTGTATTCTTGGTTTACTATTTTCGTATATGGAAAAATCGTGGAGATGTTCCAGACGGAGAATCCGAACCGTGCCGTCTTCATTGTCTCTCGTAAGACACAGGAGTTGAAGACCTTGATAGTCGATAAAATGGGTATGAGGGGTACTTTTATTCACGGTAAGGGAATGTATCAGGGAAATGAGACTGAGATTATATTCACGATCGCTGAACGAAAAGATATGCCCCGCTTGAAAGATGAGGTGAAAGAGATCGATCCGAATGCCTTTGTTTCTACGATGCACGCTAGCAAGGATTCGCCACGGCCGGGTATTTAATAGAATTAAGAATTATTCCGTATATTTGTGGGTAGGCTAATATTAATATCGGTTTTGAATGATGGATAGAAGAGGTTTTTTGAAGAATGCTACGCTTGTGAGCGCTGCTTGTTTGATGGATTTCAGGGAGGCTTTGGCGTGGGGCGCTAAGGATGCTGAAGTAGGAAAAGCATGGAAAGGATGGAAAAAGGGGCAGTTCCAGATTCATCTGATTTATACCGGGGTGTCGGAATCGATGTTCTTGATTTTCCCCGACGGTACAACGATGCTGCTTGATTGTGGTGATCATAATGCGGTTGGGCGCGGTAAATTGGCTGTGCCGGTGCTTCCCAATCCCGATCGGCATGCCGGGGAGTGGATCTCACGCTATGTCCGGAGAGTGAACCCTCAGAAGGATTATGTTGATTATATGATGTTGACGCACTATCATTCAGATCACGGTGGCAACAATAAATTCTACGCTCGTAAGGAGACGAGGGATGGTAAGGATTACTACCTAAGTGGATTCTCTCAGGCTGCCGAGTACCTTACGTTTGGCAAGGCTTTTGACCGTTGCTGGCCCGACTACAACGATCCTCTTCCTTTGACCCAGGAGGCAGCCGATGCTTTTGAGCACATGAAGGATTTTTACGACTATATGTTGGCTCATAAGAAGATGGAGATTGAGAAGTTCTGTCTTGGCGAAACCAACCAGATCGCCATGAAGAAAGACGCTACGGCATATCCGGGATTCTCGGTAAGAAATATCTGTGCCAACGGCCGCATTGCCGATAAGGAGGGGAATATACGTGACCTCTATGCGGAGCGCAAGAAATCCAATCCGGTTAAGTTCAGTGAAAACGGAATGAGCCTGGGCATGATCTTTACCTACGGCGATTTCAAATTCTATACGGCGGGAGACTTCTCTGATGGCTGGGAGTTGCCTAATGGAAAGAGATTCGAGATAGAGGATGCGATAGCCGACGTGGTTGAGCCGGTGAGTGTGGCGAAAATCAATCACCACGGACACAAGTCAATGACTGATAAGCTCGTGGCTGCGTTGCGTCCGCGTGTAGTTGTCAACAACGTGTGGGATCAGCTTCATACGCTGCCCTCGGTCATGGAGCGTTTTTATAACCGGAATCTTTATCCCGGCGAGCGCATCGTGTGTCCTACCGTGTTTCCCGCGGAGCGTCGTGCCGAGGATGCCGGACAGCCGTGGCTTGATATACTTAACCCCTCGTCGTTTGATGCCGGTCATGTGATTGTCAATGTCGAGGAGGGAGGCAAGGACTATTCGGTTACTTACCTCACTGCCGATGATGAGTCGATGACTGTAAAGAGCGTGATGCGGTTCAAGTCATAAACGGCTTGAATTTGGTGTCAACTGTCAACTAAAATGCCTATCTTTGCATCATAAAAACGAATAAATATAGAATAATAATGCCCAACATCTCACAAAGAGGAGTCGAAATGCCCGCTTCCCCGATCCGGAAGCTGGCTCCATTGGCCGATGCTGCCAAACAGAGAGGAGTTCATGTGTATCACCTGAATATCGGTCAGCCCGACCTTCCCACTCCGCGAGCGGCACTCGATGCGATCCGTAATGTCGATCGTACGGTGTTGGAATATAGCCCTAGTCAGGGATATCGCAGTTATCGCGAGAAGTTGGTTGGATATTATAAAAAGTATGATATTAATCTTACGGCTGACGATATTATCATCACTACCGGTGGTTCGGAGGCTGTTTTGTTTGCCTTCTTGAGTTGCTTGAATCCGGGTGATGAGATTATCGTACCGGAACCTGCTTATGCCAATTATATGGCATTCGCTATCTCGGCAGGAGCCGTGATCCGGACAGTGACGACTACGATAGAGGAAGGATTTTCTCTTCCGAAAGTGGAAAAATTCGAGGAGTTGATCAATGAGCGTACCAAAGCGATCCTGATCTGTAACCCGAACAATCCTACGGGTTATTTGTATACGCGTCGTGAGATGAATCAAATCCGGGATATCGTAAAGAAATATGATCTTTATCTTTTCTCGGATGAGGTATACCGGGAGTTTATCTATACCGGTTCCCCGTATATCTCGGCTTGTCATCTGGAAGGTATCGAGCAGAACGTGGTATTGATCGATTCTGTCTCCAAACGCTATTCGGAATGCGGTATCCGTATCGGTGCGTTGATTACGAAAAATGCCGAGGTGCGTAGTGCCGTCATGAAGTTCTGCCAAGCTCGTTTAAGCCCGCCTTTGATCGGACAGATCGCTGCCGAGGCTTCTTTGGATGCTTCCGAGGAGTATGCCCGTGAGACTTATGACGAGTATGTGGAACGGCGTAAATGCTTGATCGATGGCTTGAACCGTATTCCCGGCGTTTATTCTCCCATACCGATGGGCGCTTTCTATACGGTGGCTAAACTTCCGGTGGATGATGCCGATAAGTTCTGCGCTTGGTGTCTGGAAGAGTTTGAATACGAGGGTCAGACGGTCATGATGGCACCGGCGTCGGGTTTTTACACAACACCGGGACTTGGTAAGAATGAGGTTCGTATGGCCTATGTTTTGAAAAAGGAAGACCTGGCGAAAGCTTTGACGGTGTTATCAAAGGCGTTGGAAGCTTATCCGGGAAGAATGTTATAAATGAATTTAGAGCTATTTATCGCCAAAAAGATACATTTCAGTAAGGAGGGGGACCGTGAGGTTACTCCTCCCGCTGTTCGTATTGCCATGATCGGGATCGCCTTGGGATTGGCGGTGATGATTCTTTCGGTGGCGATCGTGATAGGCTTTAAGAAAGAGGTCCGGAACAAAGTGATCGGTTTCGGCTCGCATATCCAGATCACGAATTTCGATAGTAATTCTTCCTATGAGTCGCAGCCGATAGCGGTTAGCGATACTTTATTGAATGCGCTCGATGCATTCCCCGGTATTCGCCATGTCGAGAAATTTGCGACGAAGCTAGGCATCTTGAAGACTGACCAAGATTTTCAAGGAATTGTCTTGAAAGGGGTGGACACGGATTATGACTGGACTTTCTTCAAGGATAATTTAAAAGAAGGCGAGATCTTTACGATCCAACCGGATAAGAACTCTACAGATGTTATTATTTCCAAGTATTTATCAGATCTGCTAGGACTAAAGGTAGGGGATTCTTTCCTGACTTATTTTGTGCAAGATGACGTGCGTGCCCGTAAGTTCACGATCACGGGGATTTATGAGACGGGTTTCCTTGATTATGACAAGATGTTCGTAATCGCTGATATTAAGCAGATACGCCGCTTGAACGGTTGGGATAAAGATCAAGTAAGCGGACTGGAGTTGCAAGTGGATGACTATGATCGTTTGGACCAAGTGGCCGAGGATGTTTATTTCGATCTGACGGAACGGCAAGACCGAAATGGCAATACGTTCTACGCCCGCTCGATCAAGGAGTTGAACCCGATGATCTTTAATTGGCTGGATGTGCTGGACATCAATGTGGTGGTTATCTTGGCGCTGATGCTTTCCGTCGCAGGGTTTACCATGATCTCCGGATTATTGATCATAATCTTAGAGCGTACCAATATGATCGGAATCCTAAAAGCCTTGGGACAAAATAATAACAGTATTCGCAAGATCTTCTTGTATGTCTCTTTCTTCTTGATCGGCAAAGGAATGTTGTGGGGGAATATCATCGGTATCTCTCTTTGTTTGCTTCAATCTCATTTCCACATTATCCAATTAGATCCTTCTATTTATTATTTGGATGCCGTGCCTATCGATCTGAGCCTATTTTCACTGTTCCTTTTGAATATAGGGACATTGGTCGCCTCCATGTTGATGATGTTAGGACCTTCCTATTTGATTACGAAGATTGATCCGGCCAAGAGTATCCGTTTTGAATAAAAGCCGTATCTTTGGCATACGTTCTAGTTTTGCCGGATTGATATGACAGATCTTATCTCTAAAGAAAAGCGTAGCTATATCATGTCTATGATTAAGGGCAAGAATACAAAGCCCGAGATTATAGTCCGTAAATACCTGTTCCATTGTGGCTTTCGCTTTCGTGTGAATGTAAAGCGCCTTCCCGGTACCCCTGATATCGTATTGCGTAAATATAAGACCGCTATCTTCGTGAACGGCTGTTTCTGGCATGGGCACGAGGGTTGCCCTGAATTTCGTCCTCCCCGTACCCGGGTAGAGTGGTGGACCGAGAAACTAAACCGGAATAAAGCCCGGGATGCCCGTGTACGTGAGGAATTACGAGCGATGGGCTGGAATACGATGGTGATTTGGGAATGCCAGCTTAAACCCAAAGAACGGCAAGCTACTTTAGAAAATGTCGTCCGTTTATTGGAAAAGACGTATGTGGAATCTACCTATCATGCGAAGTTTACCCCAGCCTACCCGCTATTAGAGGAGGAAGAACTTCCCAAAGTGGCGGAAGAAGAGATATCCTATGAGAGTGCTCATCATTATTAATTCTCCAACCGGAACGTATAATCCTTCCTACTTCTGAAAAGCCGGTAAATACGGACATATCCATTGAATATGGGTTGAATAAACTCCAGCAGGAATAACCAACCGATAGTAGGGCTTTGTTGAAGCATTCGAGCCGATTTGCCGAAAACGATTGCCTTGATTATAAAACGTATCAAATATAATAATACGGCGATCAAGGAGATTAGCCAGTTGCCCTGTAATCCGATCACAACCGTAGCGATAACCGATACTTGGAAAAGGAAGAAACAAGTGGATTCGAGATGATAGAATGTCAAGGCGCTTCCTTTGTAATACCGTTGAGTGGCGGCACGGGAAACCTTCATCTCTTTCCAGATTCCAAAACGTTCGATTTGATCCATTTCCGTTAGGCTGTCCGGAGTGTAGATTACTTTCGTATTCTCCTTGGTCGAGGCTTCGTTGATGAATAAGTCATCGTCTCCCGCATGCAAGTTCAAGGATTGGTAGTAACCTTTATGCTTGAAGAATAACTCTTTCCGATAAGATAAATTTCGTCCGTTTCCGGTATATGGGTGATGGGAGAGGGCGGAAGATAGATAACGTAAACCCGTCAATAAGTTATCATAGGCGATCAACTTATGAAAGAATCCCTTGTAGTTGCTGTATTTGCAGTAGCCCAAGACAATACTGGTCTCGGGTGTGTATCCACCAACCATGGCAGATAACCATTGATCGTTGAGCGGTTGGCAATTCGCCTCCGTGAATAGAAGAATATCGTATTTGGCCGCTTTCACGCCTAGGGTAAACGCCAGTTTACGGCGGCTTAGGTAACGAGCGTCCGAGGGGACGTAAGTATGATACAAATGTTTATACTCATTTTGAAAGAACTTTAGCGTATCGTCAGTATCGTCGCTCGAGCCATCGTTGATAACGACTACCTGATATTCCGGGTAATCTTGTGTAAGTAACGCAGGAAGGTGTTTCTTGAGGTTCTCAGAATCATTTTTAGCGTATATGATGATGGATACGGGGAGTTTATTACCTTCCTCTAAGGTATCATCCGTTCGTCTTGACGCACGTAAAAGGCGGGCATAAGCGATCAGATAATAAAGAGATAAGATAACGAACCCTATTAAGGTGATTCCCAATAGGAAAAGCTCTGTATTATTGAGTAGAAACATAATAATGTGCCAATGTGATTAATATGCCAATGTGCCAATATCATTAATGAGCCAATATGATTAATACGCCAATGTGCCAATAAGCTACTCAAGGTATTTACATTGGCACATTGATCAATTGGCTCATTATTTTATCGTATCGGAATAATAGGCTTTCGGTAAATGGCGGCAGTTGTATTGGGAGGCCATGACCTCGCCATAAGCGCCGGCGGAACGAAGGGCGATCAAGTCGCCACGATGAGCCTTATTCAACTCTACATCCTTACCGAATACATCCGATGACTCACAGATCGGGCCCACTACATCGTAAGTCTCTACTGCCTCATCGCTGCTGATGTTCTCGATACGGTGATAAGCGTCGTACATCGCCGGGCGGATCAATTCCGTGAAACCTGCATCAAGGATAGCGAATTTCTTCGTCTCTCCTTCCTTGACATATAATACCTTAGAGATTAATGTTCCGCATTGAGCGACGATCGAACGTCCCGGCTCAAAATGTACCTGTTGACCCGGACGTACTTGAAGCAGTTTATGAATGGCTGCGAAATAGTTATCGAAAGCCGGGATCGATAAATGATTCGGGTGATAGTAATCGATACCTAGTCCACCTCCGAAGTTTAGGTTCTCCACTGTAACCCCATGAGCTTCCAGTTCTTCCTGTATCTCGTTGAAACGAATTACCAAATTGCGGAAGCTAGACATATCCGTGATCTGTGAACCGATATGGCTATGGATACCGATCAACTTCACATTCTTCATCTCCTTTAATTTATCCAGTACACCTCCTAATTGGCTAAGGTTGATACCGAATTTATTCTCTTTCATACCCGTCGTGATCTTGGCATGCGTATGGGCATCCACTTCCGGGTTGATACGAAGGGCGATAGAGGCTACTTTATTTTTAGCGGCCGCCAGCTCATTGATGATTTCCAGCTCAACGGCAGATTCCACGTTAAAGCAGAAAATATCATTGTCCAGTCCTAGGTTGATCTCCCAATCCGCTTTGCCAACACCGGCAAAGACAATCTTATCGGCAGGAAAACCGGCATCTAAAGCTGCCTGTACCTCGCCGCCACTTACGCAGTCTGCGCCAAGGCCGTTTGCCGCTATGATGGAAAGGATACGGGGATTGGCATTCGCTTTCACGGCATAATGCACGTGGTAACCATATTTCCCGGATTCGGTTTTTACTACGTCTAATGTGTCTTGCAATAGCTTGACATCATAATAATAAAAAGGCGTAGAAAGCTGCTTGAACTTTTCTACAGGAAATGTTCCTTTGAGCATATTATACGAAATTATATAAAGATAAATAAGGGCAGTCTGTAAAAGGCCGCCCTCGTTTGTTTTTATTTGTTGTTAAATAAATGATCGCTTAGAGCTTGCAGCGCTCTCTGCTTGTCCGAGGCCTTGATCAGCAAGGAGACGTTGTAGTTGCTTCCTCCGTAGGAGATCATACGGACCGGGACATCCTTCATAGCTTGTACGATACAAGCCTCGAAGCCGATGTTATCCCATTCTAGGTCGCCAACCACGCAAACGATAACCATATCCTCGTCTACGGTCACGGTTCCGTACTTCTTCAAATCGTCAACGATCTCTTCCAGATGCTTGCGGTTATCGATCGTAACGGAGACACCCACTTCGGAGGTTGTAACCATATCGATCGGAGTCTGGTAGTTCTCGAAAGTCTCGAATACCTTACGCAAGAAACCTGTAGCTAGCAACATACGTCCGCTCTTGATCTTGATAGAGGTAATATTGTCTTTGGCGGCGACCGCTTTGATCTTACCTTTTTCGATAGCGTTTGAGATCAATGTACCCGGAGCGTCCGGCTGCATCGTATTTAACAAACGAACCGGGATGTTGTTCAATTTAGCCGGCAATATACAAGTCGGGTGAAGGATCTTGGCTCCGAAATAAGCTAATTCGGCAGCTTCCTCGAAATGCAATTGACGGACTGGAGACGTTCCCTGTACGATACGAGGGTCGTTATTGTGCATACCGTCGATGTCTGTCCAGATCTGGATCTCTTCCGCACCGATAGCTGCGCCGATTAAGGATGCGCTATAGTCGCTACCACCTCGTTGTAGGTTATCGATCTCGCCGTAAGCGTTGCGGCAGATATAACCTTGTGTGATGTATAGATCAGCATCCTTATTATCAGCGAGTAATTTCACCAATTTCTCTTTGATATAGACAGGGTCCGGTTCCGCGTTCTTATCCGTACGCATATAATCCAAAGCCGGGATCAATACGGATTTCACGCCGCATTCGTTCAAATAAAGATTCATCATACCCGTAGAGATCAACTCTCCTTGTGCCAAGACAACCTTTTCCTCGAACAAGGTAAACAGATCCTTCGTGAACGTACGGATATATTCGAAATGAGATTTTATCAGTTCTTTGGCCTTCTGTTTATATTCCTCGGTGCTGTATAGTTCCTCAACATGGCCCATATATTTCATGGCAAGCTTGTTGATGATCTCATTCGCTCCGTCTGGGTTCTTTTTGTACAGGTAGTCGGAAATCTCGACTAACGAGTTGGTTGTACCCGACATGGCTGACAATACAACGATCTTACGGTCTCCCGTGATCAGTTTCGCTACATCTTTCATTCTCTGTGCAGATCCCACAGAAGTACCGCCAAACTTTAAAACTTTCATCTTCTTTTGTTCTATATTAAATTGTTTTCTTTTTCAATCGAATGCGACCGCAAAGTTACAAAAAAATTATTCTCTGACATCACTTAGACAGGCATTCTCGCATTTTACTATGCGGGCAGGATAATTATGCACGATCGTATAGTTATGAGTGGTCATAATCACCGCCGTTCCCTGCTGGCAGATGTCGTGTAAGAGTTGTACGATTTGTCCGCTCGTCTCCGGGTCCAAGTTGCCGGTCGGCTCATCCGCCAGTATCAATTTGGGGTTGTTCAGAAGGGCACGGGCAATAACGATACGTTGTTGTTCCCCGCCGGATAGCTCATGCGGCATTTTATAGCCTTTGTCTTGCATGCCTACCTGACGGAGCACGTTGTCTATCCGTTCCTTGATCTCGCTTTTCTTTTTCCATCCGGTGGCTTTCAGCACGAATTCCAGATTCTTGGAGACGGAACGGTCGGTCAACAATTGAAAATCTTGGAAGACGATACCTAGTTTCCTACGCAAATAAGGGATATCCTTCCGCTTCATCTTGGTGAGGTTGTAATCCATGATACGTGCCTCGCCTCGCAAGATCGGTATCTCGCAATACAAGGACTTGAGCAGGCTGCTTTTACCGGAGCCTACCTTTCCGATCACATATACGAACTCTCCGTTACGAAGCGTGAGGCATGCGTCGTGTAATACCCTGTTTTCCTCACGGCATATCTCCACGTTCTCTAATTTGAGTAGAATATCTTCTTCCATAGAATTTATCAACCTTTATGTCTTTTCTTTAATTCACGGGCGAGGTCTTCCAGACGAAGTCCCTTGCTTGTCAATAATACGATTAAGTGGTAAACCAAGTCGGATGCCTCATAGATGAAGCCGTCTTCGGTTCCGTTGGTCGCCTCGATAACGGTCTCTACCGCTTCTTCGCCGACTTTCTGGGCCATACGATTCACGCCTTTCTGGAATAAGGTAGTCGTATAGGAACCTTCCGGCATTTCTTGACGGCGACGCTCGATGAAGTTCTGCAAGTATTTCAAGAACATGATATCCTCTACGTTCTTCTCGCCGAAACAAGTATCCGCTCCCGTATGACAAACCGGTCCGGCTGGAATCGCCTTGATCAATAATGTATCGTTGTCGCAATCCGCCGTGATGCTAACCACTTGCAACGTATTTCCGCTACTCTCTCCCTTCATCCACAAACGGTTTTTCGTGCGGCTAAAGAATGTAACCTTACCCGTACTTACTGTCTCATCATAAGCTTCTTGATTCATGAAGCCCAACATTAATACCTTACTAGTGTTGTTGTCTTGTACGATAGCGGGAATTAATCCGCCCATTTTCTCGAAATCTAATTTCATCTTTATATATAATGTGTTATATCCTTACATTGATCCCCTCGTCCTTGAGGTATTGCTTCAAGTCACCTATCCGTATCTCGCCGAAATGGAAAACGCTGGCCGCTAAAGCCGCGTCCGCTTTCCCGTTGGAAAACGTATCCCGGAAATGTTCCATCTTTCCCGCTCCACCGGAGGCGATAACCGGGATATGCAACGTATCGGCCAAGGTAGCCAGAGCGTCGTTCGCGTATCCGTCTTTTACGCCATCGTGCGTCATACTGGTGAAAAGGATCTCGCCGGCGCCACGGCTTTCCGCTTCCGAGGCCCATTGAAACAAATACTTATCCGTCGGGACACGCCCTCCGTTTAGATAGCATAGCCAGTCATTGTTCTCAAAATTAGCGTCGATAGCGACTACGCATACCTGACTACCAAAGTTCTTGGCGATCTCCTCGATTAATGCCGGGTTACGTAAAGCCGCCGAGTTGATCGAGACCTTATCGGCGCCAGCGCTAAGCAAACGATCCACGTCCTTCAATTCGTTGATACCTCCACCCACGGTAAAAGGGATGCTGATATGGGCCGCCACTTGTTTTACCAACTCGGTGAAAGTCTTTCGCCCCTCGTGTGAGGCGGTAATATCCAAGTACACTAATTCGTCGGCCCCTTCACGGCTGTACTGGGCGCCCAACTCCACGGGGTCTCCAGCGTCGCGAAAGTTCACGAAGTTGATGCCTTTTACGGTCTTTCCATCCTTTATATCCAGACAGGGAACAATTCTCTTGGCTAGCATATATCTATTTTATTATTTCAAGTAAAACGAAGTAAATCTTTCAACTGGATCTTCCCCTCATAAATGGCCTTACCGAAAATGACAGCGGGAATCCCAGCCTCAGATAATTTCTCAATATCCTCGATCGAGCTTACGCCACCACTCGCTATGATATAAAGGAAGGGGATCTCGTCCCGTATCTCTTTATATAAATCGATAGCCGGGCCTTGCAGCATACCATCCCGTGCGATATCCGTGCAGATCACCTTGGTAATCCCCTTGTCGTAATATCCTTTGATAAAAGGAATCAACTCTTGGCTGGTTGTTTCCTCCCAACCGCTGATGGCGATCTTCTTTTCCTTGGCATCGGCCCCTAATAGGATCTTCTCGCTACCGAACTTGCTGATCCAAGAGGTGAACATTTCCGGGTTCTTCACGGCGATACTACCCCCGGTTACCATCTGGGCGCCGCTTTCGAAGGCGATCTCCAGATCATCCTCTTGTTTCAAGCCCCCTCCGAAATCAATGATCAAGGAAGTCCGGGTCGCTATCCGCTCAAGGATACGGTAGTTGATGATGCGTCCTTCACGGGCTCCATCCAAATCTACCACATGCAAACGCCGGATGCCGTTACCCTCGAACATCTTGGCCACCTCCAGAGGATCTTCGTTGTAAACCTTCTTGGTCGCGTAATCTCCTTGCGTCAACCGGACGCATTTGCCATCTATTATATCTATAGCGGGAATAAGCTCAATCATATCTTTAAAAAGTTTTTCAATATAACCTCTCCTACCGATCCACTTTTTTCCGGATGGAACTGTGTCGCGTAGAAGTTGTCCTTATGTAAAGCGGCGCTGAACGGAAGGATGTAATCGGTCGTAGCCGCCGTATATTCATTTACAGGTACATAATAACTATGTACGAAGTAAACAAATTTGTTCTCCAATCGCTCATTGAATAGGCCGCTTTTAACGTTTGTCAAGGTATTCCAACCCATGTGAGGAACCTTGTCCTCATGCTTTTGCGGAATGAAACGTTTTACTTCCGTAGGGAAGATCCCCAAGCAATCCGCGTTTCCCTCCTCTGAACGCATGCACATCAATTGCATGCCGAGGCATATCCCGAGTACCGGTTGCTTTAGGTTCAAGATCACCTGATCCAATTTATGCTCCCTTAAATACTCCATGGTCGTGAAAGCTTCACCTACTCCGGGAAAGATAACCTTATCCGCTTTATTTAATAATTCCGGATCAGCCGTGATGATCGGGGTAACGCCCAACCGCTTCAAAGCGTAATCTACCGAGTAGATGTTTCCGGCATTATATTTAATAATGGCAACGTCCATTGTTGTTAAGCATTTATATTGAGTCGCAAAAGTAACAAATTATCATTACATAATTATGAATGGCGATTGAAAAGTTCCAAAATGAAATGTATTTGTGATAAACTGGTGTGATCGGGAAGGGGATAGGGGCGGCATAATTATGTGGTTTCTGAGGTCTCTCCAGATATTTTTGCTATCAAATATGATATTTTTTTGCGTCAGCTATTGCAGGTTTAAAAATAATACTTACCTTTGCACCGCAATCGAGAGAGATAGCGATAAAAGAAAAGAGGTTCGGTAGTTCAGCTGGTTAGAATACATGCCTGTCACGCATGGGGTCGCGGGTTCGAGTCCCGTCCGGACCGCCTCTTTTTCAAAATTATTATTGATTATAAAATGGTTCGGTAGTTCAGCTGGTTAGAATACATGCCTGTCACGCATGGGGTCGCGGGTTCGAGTCCCGTCCGGACCGCTTCAAAGAAAGCAAAATAAAGTAAAGCTCTGTAATTTAAAGATTACAGGGCTTTTTCTTTTTTCTTACTTATCAAGAATGACGGCTCACCTGCAAAACTCTATGTTTGTAAAACACTCGCAAAAGCAGGGGGCGGCAATCTGTTTTGCGGTTGGCTTCAATGATGTTGTAAGCGAAAATGCGATAACCTTGACGTTTTGTTTGAAAATCCGGGATTATGATGACAGGGCCTTTTTGCTAATAGAAGAAATAGGGAGTGTTTTATGGTCAAATTATCCATTTTATCCTGTTTTTTTGTATGAATATCTCTATTAGGAGACGGAAGTAATGGGATTAGGTAACGCGAAAGCCAGTGTTAGGCAACGCTACCGTATGTGTTTGGCGATACATACGGTAGGAATAGGGTACGCAACCTATAGAAATGGGCGACGCATCCGTATGAAAAGCGCCTTTCTCCTGCATAAATATGAGATAGGATGAATTAATCTCGCTAGAATGAAAGTGTATATTTAAGCAAAGTGTTATAATACAATTGATTGCTGATATTTTTTCTCGTATTTGGTAACAGTATGTACCTTTGCCCGGAAAAAACGATTCTCCGGGGCTTCAGATTACATATTGTCATATTGTCAATTTGAGCGTATTACTTATCTTTCTCGCTGGCAATGCGGGCAATAGTAAATGCTGCCTCCGAGGTAAGCCTCTTTCTGTATCCGTTCGCCGCAGATGGGGCAAGGGTCATGGTAGGTGTTCTTCGATAGGATCGTGCGGTAATTGCCTAAGGCGCCGTATAGATCCTTCTCCGTATCCCGGCCTCCTCGGCAAGTCATCTCTTCCAGCGTGGATTTCACGGTGTTGAAGAGGCGGTCTATATCCTCTTCTGATAAAGTCGATATTTTTCGTTTCGGGGAGATCCGGGCATTGAACAAGATATCTTGGCAGACTCCGTTGCCTAGGCCCGGAATACGTTGCTCGGTGGCGAGTAACGCCTTCGCGGATATATCTTTCTTGAGATTCCGGATGAGACTGATAAAATAGGCTTTATCGAATCTCTCGTCCAACGGACATAGCTTATGGATGCTACCTTGGTAATAGGGATTGTCAAACTCGCCTTTGAAAGCGTAGATGGAACCATACATCGAAACCGTGAAAGCTAGGAACGAGTCGTCCTCGAATACGATCATAAGCTGATATTTCTTCGGGGCCTTTTCCGCGGAGGTATAATAACGCATATTGGTTCCGTCTCCGATCAAGAGGTGGGTATCTGCGTCCATAAGGATGTCCACGAATGCGCCATAGCCTTGGGCGCCTAGGACCGTTCGTCCTACCAGCCTATTGGAGTATTCCGCCGGATCGCCATTATAGAACGTGAAACGGTGAGGACTGTTCGACTCGATAACATGCGCTATCCGTTTACCCTTTAGCGTTTCGCTAGCCTGTTTGCCAATGGTGGCGGATTCGGGAATCTCAATCATATTCGTATTGTTTTTAGAGGTGACGGGGTAAATATAGGCATATTTTCCGTACCAATATTCATTGATACGGAAAATAGGAACCGGACTTTAATTCTGGGTCGGATAAAGGGGCTTTCCTGTCTCGTCCACATCTGTCCAGTCTTTTACGTTGACACTGGCCAAAGTGACCGAATTACCGTTGATTACCGCTTTAAATAAATAAGAGTTTCCCGCTTTCAACTCGCCATCCGGAAGAGGGATCTGGGTGGTATAGGTGCGGGTACTGTTTTCATTGTCGGCGGATATTTCCAGCGTGAGAGTCATAGGAGCCGTATGTCTTATCGGCAACATGATATATTGGGCGGTTAATCCGTTTATGCCCATCTTATCCGCTTTTCCGAAGGCGGTAGCAGGAGTGATGACACCTGTGCCCAGATCCATGGTAGCCCCAACCACAGGAGGAGTGATCATGGCGGAGACCAGTTGGTTGATCGTGATGCCTTCACCGCCGGTTAATTCTACTACGACTTGGGTAGCCACATGCCCATAAACAATCGGTATATTGATTTGGGAGCTATTTACATCCTGTTGTATGGCGCTCCACCAAAGATAATCGATACCGTTGAAGAGGGGTTCGGATACGCCACTCGTGAATGTCGGGGGGATCGTGGAGAAATTGTCGGATACGGCGTAGAAATTATAAGTGCCATTGGAGAGAAACATTTTATATCCGTCACTTCCTGTTAACACCCCGGGAGATGAGGTTATGTAAAGACCTGACGCCTCGGGGCTTCCCTTGGTTCCGGCGTTGCTGTCGAAGACATAAACCCTGCTTTGTATCCCTTTATTCATGGGAGACATGGAGCGTAATAGGTTCCGGCCCTCCACGGAGGCGTTGAAGGTCACCAACGTACTGTTTCCCGGGTCCTCGTTTCCCGAAGAGCCGTTTGGGGTTGTTCCATCCTCAAAAATAATCGTGTTCTTGTTGCATCCGGCGAGGAGTAACAGGAACATCGTGCTAAATGTAAGCGCATTTGCCGCTTTCAGTAAATTCCGTATCATATAATTTGTGTTTAGTGAATAGTCTATATAATACATTTTGCGAACCGTTTTGGTTCAGAAAGCGGCAAATGTTTTAACTTTAATCTAGCGGTTTCACGTAAGACCAGTGGGTTTGTATGATCTTCCATTGGTTGTCGGGATTGCGTCTGTAAACCTCGGTGCAGTTCCATTTTATTACCTTGTCGGATAAGTAGCTATCAAGGTTGAACGTGAGGACCGCTATGTTTTGTGTGACTTGTACGATCGGGCGGATCATGTCGAAATGATCCGCCGGAGGAAGTTTCATACCTTTATAATAAGTGCGCAGTTGTTCCAATCCCTCTATTTTCGTCTCTAGGGAAGGATCGAAGTAAATCACGTCGGTGTCTGAAAGCTCTACGAATGCCATCGGGTCGGTCGAGGCTAGGGCCTCTTTTTCAAGGGAGATGATTATCTCCGGGATGTTCTCGTTTAATGTTTTGTTCTCCATATTCTTTTGTTGTGCGTTAGCGGATAACGTGCTTCCTAATATGAGAGCCGCTATCCATGATTTGTATTGTCTCATGATGCTTTATTTATTGATAGAGGCAAAATTAGACATACCGAATGGAGTTCGTATAATACGTATAAAGGAGGAAATAGTACTTTTTACGGTTTTGTATTCCTGCGATAGTTTAGCGGGGTCATGTTTGTTTGGGAACGAAATAGACGGATGAAATAGGATGGATCCTCGTAACCTAGAGCTTCCGTTATGGCGGATATAGGCAAGTCTGTATAAGTCAATAGCCGTTTACTCTCGATCAGTATTTTATTTAAGATATATTGTTTTGCGCTGATACCCGTAGCGTTTTTCACGATCTCATTCAGATAGTTCGGGGTGATGCAAAGCCGATCGGCATAGCTCCGGATGGAATGATCTTGCTTGAAGGAATGGTTTACTAACTCGATAAATCGGTCTACATAGATGCTTTTAGATCGGGCGTTTGTGTCTGGAGGTAAAGCGTTCGAGCTAGCGTATAGCCTGTTGAGCAACATTAATGTCTCGTACAACAAGGCCCGGAGCAAGTGTTTGTCTTTCGACTGATAGTCCTTGATCTCTTTATCGATCTCCGAGATCAACTCGGAGATGCGGCCATAGGCTTTCTTGTCGAGACTGAGCTTGGAAGACCGTCTTTCCGTATGGAAATAAGAGAGGTTCCGGAGAAATGCCGGATCATTGAAAAAAGAGAGCAGGAACTCTTCCTCAAAGATAAGAGCGAATCCGTCTTGTATCGTTTTATCGTCCCATTTACGTATTTCGCCGGGCCGGGTAAAGATAATATCTTGAGGCTTTACCCGGTTCGCTTGATGATCGATAAGGAATTCTCCCTCCCCGCTAGTGATCAATGTTATATCGTAATACGTCAATATATGTACGGGTTGTTCCTTGAGATACTTCTTGATCGTGTTCAAGGGAACGACGTCGATAAGTAGCTCATCGCCGTATTTGTGTTTATAGAAGTCGTATTGCGGTATATTATGATTCATCTGCTCATGTTTTTTATTTGAAAAGCATAGGAGCGAATTGGAGGAGATAAGCCCGCCAATTGGCCCAGATATGCCCTCGGGTGGATTCTACGTACTGGTATTTCATACCTAGGCTATCCATTCGCTGGCGGAATTGCTGGTTTGCGTCGTACAGGAAATCGTCCTTTCCGATACCGATCCAGAACAATTGATAACCGGATCTCTTGAGGTTTCCTAACTTCTCGTCGAGATTCGTGTACATCGGGCTATTGGGGTCTACACCATTGGCGCTGAGTCCGGCGGAGAAAAGTCCTATATAGTTAAAATAGTCCGGATAATTCAATGATATATATAATGTATGGAAACCACCCATCGAAAGTCCGGCTATGGCCCGGTGTCGCTTATCCGGGATCGTACGGTAACGGTTATCGATGAAATGAATGATCTCGGTGAAACTCTTCTCGTACGAGCCATCCTTATAACCGGGGAAGCTGTTGCTCATGGCTGGCTTGTAATTCAGGTTATCGGGCGTCTCGCCGGGAGCGGCCTGCTTGCTGGGATTACCGTTTGGCATAACGACAAGCATTGGCTGTATCTTGCCTTCGGCAATCAAGTTATCCATGATACGGGCGGTACGGCCAAGCTCCAGCCAAGCGTTCTCGTCGCCGCCACTGCCATGTAACAGGTACAGAACGGGATAAGACTGGATGTTCTTATCGTAAAAAGGAGGCGTATAAACGCTAAGTCTTCGTTCGCTCCCGAGGATATCCGAGTGATACCAAGTGGTTGTAACATTACCATGAGGTACGTCACGTACTTGATAATAATCCCCATTTCCCCCGTTGATATAGAACAGGCTGAACAAGGTGCCTACGTCACGGCAAGAGAATGGGTTGTTTGGGGCGATGTTGTAAATACCATCTATATTTAAACGATAGGTGTACATTTCGGATGGCAGTGGGGGAGTCGTATAGCTCCATGTACCGTTTTTCCCTTTCGTCATCTGGCCATTGCCCTCGCTGGCTTCCCAGTCGCCTTTTACGGAAACAGACTTCGCCTTTGGGGCTTCTACATAGAAAGTGACGCTATTGTCTGGGTTGATCACGAGAGGTTCTACCTTATCGGTCTTGAATCCTACGTTCTGTTGGGCGAAAGCCATGGATAGCGGCAGTAAGAGAGACGCGAGTAATGCTAGTCTTTTCATTTTATCTATACGGTTTAAAGAATTAAGTTATAGAGACAAATATACGATTTATTTCGGAAAAATAGAAGTTATACTTACTTGGCACTTGTAGTATATCTTTTTGGGTAAAGTAAGTATATCTTCTTTAGTACTTGCTGTATATATTCTTTTCTGGTTGGGATGATTCTTGCTGATTATAACTAATACATGATTTCACGTTACTACTTTTGCGGCTCTTCTATTGTTAATTAGTCTTATGTGTTTGCACAGTATTTGTTGTTTTGTGCGGCACATTTTTATTAAAAGTGTGCAGTGTTTGAAAAAAGTATTTATCTTTGCGACCGTTTTGTAATCAAGAAAAGTAAAACATGAAGAAAAAAGTAGTATTAGGTGCGGCATTGATGATGATGCCTTTGGTTTCTTTCGCTGGAGGATATTTGACGAATACGAATCAGCATGCAGCCTTTTTAAGGTCACTTTCGCGAGGTGCTGCAATTGATATAGACGGCGCTTTGTCAAACCCGGCGGGTCTTTCTTTTTTGCCGACAGACGGTTTCCGCGTTGGTGTGAGTATCCAAAGTGCTTTCCAGACCCGGGATATCGATGCCTCTTTCAGTACATACAATGGTTTCGACCCAGTGAATAAGGTGCCGACAGTGAGCGACGTTCCCTATAAAAAGTATTACAAAGGAAAGGCTGCCGCTCCCGTGATTCCGAGTGTTTTTGCGGCTTACAAAAAAGGTGATTGGACGATCTCCGGTTTCTTTGCCATTACAGGTGGAGGTGGTAAGGCTTCGTTTGACGATGGTCTGCCAATGTTCGAATCGGCTGCTATGGCCGGTATCTTCCAGGAAAGTGTAGCGAAATATATAAAGACTGGCGGTCAAAGTCCCATCGTCACGCCGGATATGTATACTATTAACAGTGCGATGGACGGAAAACAGTATATTTATTCCCTACAACTTGGCCTGTCATACAAGATCACGGATTGGCTTTCTGCCTTTGCCGGAGGCCGGATGAACTATTTCTCAGGAAACTATGACGGGTATCTGGATGCAAAATTAAAACAGAATTTTGGTGGAGCAGATTTAATGAACCTGGCTTTGGATTGCGACCAGACAGGTTGGGGGTTGACTCCGGTTTTGGGTGTCGATGTCAAATATGGTAAATTCAATTTCGGAGCTAAATATGAGTTTAAGACGAACTTGAACATCGAAAACAATACCAAGAAGTTGGATTATCCCGACAGTGCGGAAGGTTTGGTTGGCCCTTATAAGCATGGTGTAAATACGCCGAACGATATTCCTTCCATGCTTTCGGTGGCAGCTTCTTATCGGTTTTTGCCCATGTTGAAGGCTTCTGTTGAGTATCACTTCTTCGATGATAAGAAGGCGGGAATGGCCGGTGGAAAGCAGAAGGAACTGGAAAGAGGTACGAATGAGTATCTGTTTGGTATAGAGTGGGATGTTGTCAAGAGATTGACCATTAGCGGTGGCGCTCAAATTACAGATTATGGTTTGTCTGATAATTTCCAAAGTGATGTTAGTTTCTCCTGCGATTCTTATTCGCTGGGCTTTGGTGCTAAAGTGATGTTGAGCGAAAAAATGGCTTTGAACGTGGGATATATGTGGACAACTTACCACGATTATACCAAGAAGATGGACAACTACTGCGGCACGGGACTTCCTGGGCAGAATGTGTATAGCCGCACCAACAAGGTGTTCGGATTAAGTTTGGACTACGCTTTCTAAGCTTGAAAATATTCGTATCCTATTGAAAAAGGAAGCTGCCTGTCGTGTGGCTTCCTTTTTTTAATTCATGGGTATTCAACGGACTATATGAAACCCTATGCATTACGGCTCGTAACCATAGGTTTTAGTCGCTGTAAAGCATAGCTGGGTATGGCATAAAAAAAGAGGGTGCATGACGCATCCTCTTTCTTGATTATTTGTTTTACTTGTTGCCGATTATAACTGAATCCAACGTACATAAGCGAAGTCCATACGGTGAGGCAACTCCTTGTTTACAGGATATACACGGAAGCCTATCTTATGGTTACCAGCCTCGGAAGGAGTGGTCGTTAACTTGAAGAATAACTTGGAGCCTTCTTCCTTCATCAACTCGAACTGAGCGGTATTGATTGGTGACAGCGTGTGTTTCTCCGGATCTTCCTTCATGACAACCATTTCAGCACCTAACATACCTTGTAGTTCATGACGGTCGATTACCAAATTGAAGTTGTATTCTTTTCCTACAACCGGGCCATTCACCGTCAAATCTTGGTCGCAAGTGAAAGATTCCACTTGGAAGCTATCCCAATGTTGCGCAACTTCCTCTTTCCAAGCAGCTAATTGCTTAGCGATCTCGTAGTTGTTAGCGGAAATATGAGCGGAACGAGTAGCCAATTTGTGATAGAAACGATCCTCATAATCGTCCAACATACGTTTCATCGTATAATCCGGAGCGATCTTGGCGATAGAGTTCTTGATATATTGGATCCAGTCCGGAGAGTAACCCTTGCTGTTCTTAGCGTAGTAAGTCGGGATGATCTCAGTTTCCAAGCAATGGTAGATCGTAGCCGCATCCAATTGGTCTTGGTATTGCTGGTTCTCATAAGTACGCTTGTCGGTCAATGCCCAACCTGCGCCTTCTACGTAACCCTCATACCACCAACCGTCAAGAATGGAGAAGTTCAATACACCGTTCATCTCGGCTTTCTCACCGGAAGTACCGGAAGCCTCCAACGGACGAGTCGGCGTGTTCAACCATACGTCTACACCAGAAATCAAACGACGGGCCAAACGCATATCGTAGTTCTCCAAGAAGATGATCTTTCCTAAGAACTCCGGACGGCGAGAGATCTCTACGATGTGTTTGATCAAACCTTGACCACCACCATCAGCCGGGTGAGCCTTACCGGTGAATACGAACTGAATCGGGAACTTCTCATTGTTAACGATCTTGGCCAAACGGTCTAAGTCCGTGAACAACAAGTGCGCACGCTTATAAGTAGCGAAACGACGACCGAAACCAATCAATAGGGCATTCGGATTGATCTTCTCAAGGATGGAAACTACCTTAGAAGGATCACCTTGGTTCTTCAACCAGCTATCTTTATATTGAACACGGATGTAATCAATCAATTTATTCTTCAAGGTCATACGGAGATTCCAGATTTCCTCGTCGGATACATTCTGGATTCCTTCCCAACATTTGCGATTTGATTGATCCTCGAAAAGCTTCGTGCCTAATTTATCCGCATAGAATTTCTTCATCTCCGTAGCGGCCCAAGTCGGCATGTGTACACCGTTCGTTACATAACCAACGTGCAGTTCATCCGGGAAGTAACCTTTCCAAACCGGGGCGAACATACGCTGAGAAACCTTACCGTGCAACCAGCTTACGCCGTTAGCCTCTTGGCAAGTGTTCAAGGCGAATACGCTCATGGAGAATTTCTCGTTAGAGCCCGGGTTCTCACGTCCCATATCGATGAAGTCTTGCCAGCTAATACCTAACTTGCCGGGGAACTCACCCATGTAACGTCCGAACAAACCCTCGTCAAAGTAATCGTGACCTGCCGGAACCGGAGTGTGTACCGTATAGAGGGCGGAAGCACGAACTACCTCCAACGCTTGGTTGAATGAAAGGCCGTCGTTTTGGATATAGTCTACCAAACGCTGAGCGTTGATCAAAGCGGCGTGTCCCTCGTTGCAGTGATAAATCTGTTTCTTGATACCTAACTTGTTCAGCATCATGATACCACCGATACCCAACAAATACTCTTGTTTCATACGGTTCTCCCAGTCGCCACCATATAATTGGTGCGTGATGGAACGATCCCATTCGCTGTTCTGAGGTATATCCGTATCCATTAAGTACAAAGGTACACGACCTACGCTAACTTTCCAGATATGAGCGTAAACGGTTCTGCCCGGATAAGGAACTTCCAATACCATTGGCTCTCCGTTCGACTGCAATACCTGAGTCAACGGCAGGGCGTTGAAATTTTGCGGCTCGTAATTGGCGATCTGCTGACCGTCCATGGACAAAGTCTGTGTGAAATATCCGTAACGATACAAGAAACCTACGGCACATAAATCGATATTACTATCGCTGGCCTCTTTCAAGTAGTCACCGGCTAATACTCCCAGACCACCTGAGTAAATCTTTAATACATTGGTCAAACCGTACTCCATGCTGAAGTAGGCTACAGACGGTTGTGTCTTGTCGGGTTTTACATTGATATAAGCTTTGAAATCAGCGTATACCTTTTGGATTTCAGCCATTAACTCCTTATCTGCTAAGATCTCTTCCATACGTTTGTGTGAAAGGCTTTGTAATAGCTGTACAGGGTTACCTTCTGTGGATTTCCAAAGTTGTTTGTCGATCTTGCCAAATAGTTTAGCGCCTTCATGATTCCATACCCACCAAAGATTCGTAGCGATCTCATTAAGTGGTTCCAACTGTTGTGGAAGCTTGGAATGTGAGTAGACGTCCTTCCAAATAGGACTGTTTGCGTTATTCGCCTTAATTTTCATTATCGTGAAGTTTAAAGTGTTTGTCTAAAAACGAGTGCAAAGATAGCATTATCTTATTAATTATGAGCAATATTTAACTATTTCTTTCCTCGGCATGCCTCATGGCGATATCGAATGCGGTCAGATAATAGTCGATAAACTTGCTCCATTCAGCTTTTCGAGCGAGATCGAAACAACGCTGTTTGATTTCCTCGATGTCCGTAGCATCCTTTTGGCTGAGAGCCAGGATGGAGTTCATGATAGCGTCCGCTACCTCAAAATAATTGAAATCCGTACGATTAATAACCTCTACGCCTTCGCTAAGGTTATCTCCGGATACCGTTTTCTTCGCCCACATACCGAAACCGGCCAGATTGGTCGTGATCGTCGGTATACCGAAAGCGATACTTTCCAGCGGGGTATATCCCCACGGCTCGTAGTAGGAAGGATATACGGTAGCGTCCATCCCTATCAGCATATCATAATAGGTCTTATTGAAAATACCTCCTTTACCGTCCAAATAACAAGGAACGAATATAATCTTTAGTTTTTCGGATGCCGCGTTCGTGAAGCCGGCGTGGTTGATATAATTCAAGACCTTATCTTCTGGCATATTATGCAACCAGTGCGTAATGAAAGGGATTTGAAGCGGAGAGGTCGTCTTTATGTCCTGCTCGATCGCCTCTTTTAAATCCGCACGGGCGGCACGTACCCAAGCCGGTACCATGATAAAGGCGACGACCTCACGCTGCAGGCGTCCGGACGTACGTACACGGTTCATCGCCTCGATGAAGACATCGATACCTTTATTTCTGTATTCATAGCGGCCACTGGTGGAAACCAGCAAAGCGTTCGGGTCGATAGAGCAGCCCAATAATTTCTCTGCTACATTAATTAATGTACGACGTGCCTCCTTCCGCTTTTTAGCGTATTCCTTACCCTCGGGTACGAAGTTGGGCTCAAAGCCGTTCGGGGTAACGATATCCGGTGCCTTATCCAATAACTGTTTACATTCACGGGCCGTGATATCGCTTACGGTCGTGAAGCAATCCACGTAATGGGCGGCCTGCTTCTCTACAGAATGCTTGGCCTCCATGTTTAGCTCCTTAGCCATCTGATCGCCGTTGTAACCGTCCATATAAGCGTATAACGCTTTGTTGTTACCGGCGATAGAGCGTCCGATCGATGTGGCATGCGTCGTGAAAAGTGTCGCTATGGCAGGGATTTGCTTTTGAATGTAAAGCGCTCCCATCGCCAACATCCATTCGTTGAATAGGGCGGCGACTTTCTTGTTTTCCAGTTTGTAAAAGTGATAGAAACTCTCTATTACCTTACCGACCGCATACGCGAAGATACAAGACTCATCGTAATCGCCGTAGGCGTGGATGGAGTCAACTCGGAAATTTTCCCACATAGAATAGAAAAAGGCGTCTCGTTCACTGAAGTAGGATTTGAAATCTACCAGTATAACAGGGGGGGTACCCGGTACGTTCCAGCGACCAACCTTAACTTTCAAGTGATCCACTGCCTCGGCGTGCTTTCTCCAATCCTCAAACAAAGATGCGTCTTCCGTAAAATCGGGAGCGGTTGTGTTTGCCCACACATCCGGACCGATGAATATTACTTTGTCGTTAAAAATTTGTTGAAGCGTATGAGCTTTAGTCGATAGTACGGTATAAATACCTCCCACTTTATTACAGACTTCCCAGCTGCTTTCAAAGAGAAACTCTGGCGTCTTTATCATTTCGTTCATATTTGATTTGTTTATAATCAATGATTTCACCGCTGCAAAGATAATTCATTTTATGTTTTTTCTTGGCCTTTCCTCGGTATTTAATAACATATGTTCTATATTTGTGGATAATTAAATATGAAATAATTATGGCTAAAAGAAGAATTTTAAAGAAAGAGATCAGCTACGTGGCTGGTGAATTGTTCACGGAAGCGCTGGTTTGCAAATTGTATATACCCGGAGTAAATCAAGAGAAAGCGGATGCTTTGATGGCTCGTATCCTAGATATGCAAGATAGTTATATCGTTCGTGCCGGACACCCCGACGGCAAGGATAACAAGGCTCTCGTACGGAATTATTATCGCAAATTAAGAGAGGACTTGCAAAACGAGGTTAACGCTATCGCCGACGAGATAGGAGAGTTGAGCAAGGACAAATAGGCATGAAGAAGGCAATTAGTAAGGCGATACTCCGTATGGCGGGGTGGAAGCTGGGCCCGGTGGATGGCGTGGATTTGCCGAAATGTATCGTATGTGTGGCTCCGCATACCAGTAACTGGGATTTTATCGTAGGGAAACTTTTTTATACCTCGATCGGGTGTAACGCCGGTTTCCTTATTAAGAAAGAGTGGTTCTTTTTCCCTTTTAATTTGCTGTTTAACTGGCTGGGAGGTGTTCCGGTGGATCGTGGTAAACGTACGTCGGTGACCGATCAGATGGTGGAACGTTTCAAGACCAGTGAGCGGTTTCAATTGGCCGTCACACCGGAAGGTACCCGGAAGCGGGCCAAGGAATGGAAAAAAGGATTCTATTTTATCGCTTTGAAAGCGAACGTGCCGATCGTGGTGGCTTATTTTGATTATGGAAAGAAAGAGGTGGGTACGAAAGGTGTTTTTTATCCGACAGGTGATGTGGATAAAGATATCCATACGATACGTGAGATGTATCGGGGAGTTACCGCCTGCCATCCTGAGAATTTCGTACAGGTATAGGAGTGTTTTATGGTGAAGAAATAAGAGTTTTACTATAGGAAAACAAAAGTTTTCCCTAGGAGAAACAAAAGTTTTGCTATGAAGAAACTACTGTTTCTTCACCATGAAACTGTTTCCTTGTCACAATATGTCTTTTTATTACCTTAATATCTTTATTCTATGACTGAAGACTTACGTATCAGCATGATACAATCCCATATCATTTGGGAAGACCGTGAAGAGAACTTGGGTTATTACGGCGAACTGTTGCGCCGTGTTAGTGGAAGAACCGATTTAGCCGTATTGCCTGAGACGTTTACCACGGGATTTTCCATGGACGTGGAGAAACAAGCCGATACGATGGAGGGCCAGACCGTACCGACTATAAAGGAATGGGCTAAGAAATATAAACTGGCCGTGGCCGGGAGTTTTATCGCAAAAGATAACGGAAAGTTCTACAACCGGGCTTTTTTCATCACTCCGGAAGGAGAGGAGTATTATTACGATAAGCGTCATTTGTTCCGTATGGCGGAAGAGGACAAGCATTTCTCGGCGGGCGACAAACGGCTGATCGTGCCCTATAAAGGCTGGAATATCTGTTTGCAGGTTTGTTATGACCTACGTTTCCCGGTTTGGAGCCGCAACGTAAATAACGAATATGATCTTTTGATTTATGTGGCCAATTGGCCCGAGGCCCGGAAGAAGGCGTGGAAGGCATTGCTGCATGCCCGTGCCATTGAGAACATGGCTTATGTCTGTGGCGTGAACCGTGTGGGGGTAGATGGGAAAGGTTTTCTTTTCAGAGGGGATTCCATGATTTATAACGCAAAAGGAAAGAAATTGGCTGATGCCGGAAAACGGGAGGAAATCACCCGGACATGTACCTTGAAGAAGAGCGAGCTGGATGAGTTCCGGGCTAAGTTCCCGGCGTGGAAGGATGCGGATGGATTTGGTATTGACTTCTAATCGTTTAATTCCTTCTTATTATGGAAAAACGTAATCCTTGGGCTTGGATCCCGTCTCTTTATTTTGCCGAAGGCTTGCCCTATGTGGTAGTCATGACGCTTTCTGTGATCATGTATAAACGTCTGGGCGTCTCAAATACGGATATCGCCTTATTTACCAGTTGGCTTTATTTTCCTTGGGTGATCAAGCCCATCTGGAGCCCGTTCGTAGACTTGATTAAAACGAAGCGTTGGTGGATTTATAGCATGCAGCTATTGATTGGCGGGGGAATGGCAGGTGTGGCGTTCGTCCTTCCCGGGGATTTCTTTCTGCGGTTTACCTTGGCTTTCTTTTGGTTGATGGCGTTTAGTTCCGCTACGCACGATATCGCTGCGGATGGGTTCTATATGCTGGGCTTGACGGAGGAGCAACAAGCGTTCTTTATCGGTATCCGAAATACGTTCTACAGGGTGGCGATGCTAACGGGACAAGGTCTGCTGGTCATGCTGGCGGGGCTTTTGGAGGAGAGTACCGGGCGGATTTCTTTTGCTTGGAGTCTGGTGTTTTTTGTATTAGCCGGTACCTTTATCGCCTTGGCTTTGTGGCATAAGTATATCTTACCCCGTCCGGCGAGTGACGCGCAACGTACGAATATCACCCCTCATACCATCTTGGTGGAGTTCGGCAATACTTTCGTGAGCTTTTTCAGCAAGAAAGGGATTATCCCGGCTTTGCTTTTTATGCTGACGTATCGTCTGGGGGAATCCCAATTGGTAAAGTTGGCTTCTCCTTTCCTGCTGGATGGGCGGGAGGTTGGCGGGCTGGCGCTCAGTACCGGTGAGGTCGGGTTCGCTTATGGTACGGTGGGAGTGATCTCCTTATTGCTCGGAGGGGTTTTAGGAGGTCTGGCTATATCCCGGGGTGGCTTGAAGACTTGGTTATGGCCTATGGCATTGGCTATCTCCTTGCCGAATCTGGTTTATTTGTATATGGCTTATACGATGCCGGAGAGTATTGTTGTCGTAAACGCTTGTGTCGCTGTCGAGCAATTCGGCTACGGATTTGGCTTTACGGCTTATACGATGTATCTGATGCTTTTCGCCGAAGGGGAATATAAGACTTCGCATTATGCGATCAGTACCGGTTTCATGGCGTTAGGTATGATGCTACCGGGAATGGCATCGGGATGGATACAGGAGCAGATCGGTTACCAACATTTCTTTATCTGGGTAATGATCTGTTGCATACCTTTATTTATTGTATTGCCGTTCTTGCGTTTCAAGAAAAAATAATCTTATACCGATAATCCGGGAGTGTAGGGAAGGGTCACGATGAATGTGCTACCTTCCCCTTCTTTGGATTCTAGGGTGATATATCCTCCGAAGTGCTCGATGATAATTTGGCAGATCGCCAGTCCGAGGCCTGTCCCTTGCGCAAACTCGTCCAGTTTGTTGAACCGTTCGAATACTTGGGCTTGCTTATCTGCGGGAATGCCTTTGCCCGTATCGGTCACGGAGATCTGGATCCAACGTTTATCTTGCGTATAATCGTATTTAATCAAGATGTATCCTTGCGTCGTGAATTTTGCGGCGTTGTTTATGAGGTTGGTAATCACTTGGGTTAATCGATGTAGGTCCGCTTGGATAATGGCCGGGAGGACCGGCAGTTGTATTTTAAGCGCTACGCCTTGGGGCATCAACAATTGATGGGTGCGGTAGATATGGGATAGTAATTCGTTTAAGTCACAATTCGTGAGGGTAAACGACATCTTACCGGACTCGATGCGGGATAGATCGAGAATGTCATTGATCAATTTCAATAAGAGGTCGCTGTTCTTACTGATAACTTGCATGAACTCATCCCTCTCGTTCGGGCTTATTTCCATATCGCTTGTTAGCAGTTCCGAAAATCCAACGATGGCGTTAAGCGGGGTACGTATCTCATGGCTCATATTGGCGAGGAACGCTGATTTCATTTGGTCCGCTTCCTCGGCCCTTATACGGGCTTTGATAAGATCTTCCTCTACTTCCTTACTTTGTTGGATATTTAAGCAGAGCCCGTTTACTCCGACATTATTGCGGGTGGAGTCTTGTCCATTCTTCGCTTGCGCATATCTGAATTCCCACCATATATGCCCTTTGCCGTTGAAATTATATCGGCGGCGGGTGATCTTACGGGAAGGGAATCCTGTATCAAGCAGGTGCTTATGTTGGATGAAATCTTCCCGGTCTTCAGGGTGGATAGACTCTTGGAATTGCGTGGAGGTGATCGGCTTTATCGGCATATCCAACGACTTATAGAAATCATGGTCGAACTCGAATACGCCGTTGCTGTATCGGAATGCGAAAATATCACCGCTCTCTAAAGCCAACGAGAGGAATTCTTTCTCTTTCCGTAAACTTTCTTGAGCCTGTTTCTTGTGAGAGGCTTCGCGACGGTATTGTACTCTTTGATAGAAAAGTGTCCATAGGATAAATAGGGTTAGAAGAATCCCGCATAGAATAATATATGTTTGATAACGAACCACAAAGGGCATATTCAAGAAGATGCTGTTTTGAGGCAGTTCTTTCCAATCGATACCCCATTTATTTAAAGTCGGGTAATCGAACAGATAGTTTTTGGCGCTTTCCGTTATTTGTGGGAAGCTATTGGCCGGTGTGCCCTTGAGTATGCTGGCAGCTCGTCGTAAGGCTTCTTGGGTTTGGCTCTCTACCGGGGTCATATATCCTCCGATGAAGTCTCCGTCATATCCTACAGATTCGTTGATCGCCGAGAAGCTGGGAAATGAGCAGAACCTACCTAAGGCTATTGAGGTATAATCTCTTTTGGTAGCAAGGTAGGCCTTGTTGTAAGTACTTGTACCTAACCCCCAGATCAAGTTGGAACTGGTGCGGGGTTGAATGGTTTGTATATAGAGGGAATCGAACGGTACTTTTGGGTACCGCACTAAAGAAGAGGATCTCTTTTTATCGGATGGGGATGAATACTGGGGATATTTAAGGTAATCGGGTCTAGCCTTGGAGCATAGCCCTTTTATTTGCTCATCCATATCTTTCAGGATCTTTTTGTCAAGAGCTGTACTATCAGAGACACGTACAATCACGCATTTTCCCATGATTCGCTCAATAAGTTCGACGTTTTTCCGATAGTCCGGCTTATCCCAAAATCCGGATACGTTAGGATACTTTTGAATTAAGGGTATGTTAGGGTAGTTGACTCCGGTAAAAACGATAGGTACGCTATCTAATAAAGGATGTTCGCAAGCCAATAAGGAATAGGTCGCTTGATCATCGTTTACGATTATGATATCAGGCTTCCATAAAGATAACGTATTGAGTTCCGTATATATTCTTTGTTTCTCTTCTGGCGATTGATAAGCTTCGCAATTAAGATAGAACGTGAAGATACTGGCATGAATGCCTTCCTTTTGGAATCCATTTTTAAAAGTCTCTTCTACATCTTTATAGGCTTGAAAGTCCGGCTCATAAGATTGTACTATCAAGATGCGTTTTTCCGTGGTTGAGCGTTCGCAAGAATTTGCGACCAATAAAAACAATGGAAGCAACAATAAAAAAAGATAACGATAAGAAGTGTTCGCCATGTGTATAGCTTCAATATAATAGGTGCAAATGTATAAAAAGTAATTGGATATCAAAGAGACAAATGTCTATTTTTCTTGGCTTCTGAGGCTGGTTTATAATTGAAAAACCAAGGAGATGCGACAACCCTTATTCTTTTCGGACTGGAGCAAGATACGCCCGTTTAATTGTTTTACGATAGCTTGGCAGATCGATAGTCCAAGACCTGTCCCTTGCACGAAATCATCCAGCTTCTTGAAACGCTCGAATATCGCTTCTTGATCCTCGGGAGAGATCCCGATGCCTGTATCCTGCACATAAAGTCGGACGTCTTGTGCATTGGTGGAATACTCGTAACCGATCTCTATAAAGCCTGCGGAAGTAAATTTTATAGCATTTTTCAGTATGTTCTCGAGCGCTTGGTAAAGTCGCTCCTTATCCGAATATAAGCAGATCGGCGTATCGGGGCATTTCTCCTTGAATTCGATACCTTCGGGGACATCGGAAAGATGTTGTTTATAAAGGGTTTTCACTAAATCCGTTAAATTGCAGGATTCTTTATGAAAGACGATACCTCCGGATTCAATCCTTGCCAAATCCAATATGTCATTGACTAACTTTAGTAATAACTCGTTATTGGTCGTGATGATATTAGCGTATTGCTCCTTCTCTTCCGCTGTCAGATCCAGTTCGGCGATTAGGCTTGAAAAGCCGATGATCGCATTTAGAGGGGTACGTATCTCATGACTCATGTTAGCCAAGAATACGGATTTCATCCGGTCGGACTCATTGGCTTTCTCCAAGGCTTCCGCTAATGATTCTTTTTCATGTAATAGGGCTTTTTGCGCTTGTCGTTTTGCCTTGGATTCTTGGGTATACATGATGATGAAGCTACCGAAGACAAAGCAGCACATCGTGCTGACTACGATTATCAAGCTCCGGAATAATCTTGGATATTGGGCCTTAAAAGGAAAGTTCAAAAGTATAGCATCCTTCGGAAGAAGCCTTTTATCAATATTCCAATATTTGACTTCATTGAAATCAAATACATAATTCTTCTTGCTCTTTGTTATCTGTGGGAATGATTCGCTAGGGGAGCCTTTTAATATTTCCGCGGCTCTATCGGTAGATTCTTCTATTTGGGTTTCCAAGGAGGTGATATAGCCACCTACAAGTTTATTCGTATATCCTAGATCCTCGTTGATCGCCGTAAAAGAGGGTTTACTGGAAAAACGGCTGGTGTTCAATACCCGGTAATCCCGTTTGGCCTGTAGATAGTAGATGTAAGGGACGTGTTTACTCATGTACCAAGAAACAGCTGATAGCTTGTCTCCTTGCACGGGCACGACGTTGACGGTCGTACTATCCGGTCGTTTTAAGCTTTGATTGACCCTGTCCAAAGTAGCGATCTCTACCGGTATATACATGATGCGATTGTTATCGACCCGAATGTCTGCTTGAGCACATTGCTCATGTAACGTAGCCTTAATGTGCCTATCTATATACGTACTATCGTGCAACATATAAATCGTAGACTTGCCCAACAGATGTTCTATCAAGCGGATGTTCGTTACGTAGTCGGGCTCGTCCCAGAATCCGGAAACATTCGAATATTGCGCTAATAGTGCCTTATTGGGGAAATTTACGCCGCCAAATACAATGGGGACTGTAGAGATTAGCGGATGATGGCATTGCATTAACGTGTAAGTCGCTTGATCCTCGTAGACCAAAATCAGATCGGGTTTCCAAGTAGAGATCGAATCTAGATACAGGTACATCCGTTTTTCTTCGGCGGGTGCCGCATATTGCTCGCAGTTCAAATAGAATGTTTGGATCGACGGATTAATCCCCTTTTTCTCGAGGGATTCCCGGATCAACCGATCGCAGTCTTTATAAGCTACATAATCGCTTTCATAGGAATGCACTACTAATATACGATATTTATTTCCCGACTGTTGACAAGAGGACTGTAGAATGGCTAGCAGAAAAAGTAGAACAAATATGTAATATTTCTGTATAGATCTCGCTAGCATAAGTCGAAAATTAGTACGTTGCCCTTAATCGTAATTTAAAATGAGTGTTTTTATGCGAGTGCAAACTTATTAATAATTATTGGATATCAATGGCTTTTTTATTGAATATATAGGGCTAAAATAAAAAACGGCTATCAGATCCCGAAGGACCCGATAGCCGTTTTTCTATCTTATGTGGAGTAAAGGAGCGATTAAAACCGCTTCTTTTTATTTTACTTCCTCAAAGTCAACGTCCGTAACGTTACCGTCTTTGCTGTTGTTGCTGCTACCTGCGTTACCGCCAGCTTGTTGACCACCGAAGTTAGGATCTGCTTGCGGACCGCCTTGAGCGCCGCCACCTTGAGCGTTGTACATTTCTTGGCTAGCTGCTTGGAATACGCTGTTCAATTCTGCCATAGCAGCATCGATACCTGCGATATCCTGAGCCTTATGAGCTTCTTTCAATTTGTTCAAGGCACCTTCGATCGGAGCTTTCTTGTCTGCCGGAAGCTTGTCGCCAAGATCTTTCAATTGTTTCTCGGTCTGGAAGATCATGCTATCCGCTTGATTCAATTTATCGATACGCTCTTTCTCTTTCTTATCGGCCTCTGCGTTTGCGGCAGCCTCTTCTTTCATACGCTTAACCTCATCATCGCTCAAACCGCTGGAAGCCTCGATACGGATACTTTGTACTTTACCGGTTCCTTTATCCTTGGCGGATACGTTCAAGATACCGTTGGCGTCGATATCGAATGTAACCTCGATCTGAGGGACACCACGTTGTGCGGCAGGTATTCCATCTAGGTGGAAACGGCCGATAGACTTGTTGTCTTTAGCCAAAGAACGCTCTCCTTGCAAGATGTGGATCTCAACAGAAGGCTGGTTGTCTACAGCAGTCGTAAATGTCTCGGACTTCTTGGTCGGGATGGTCGTGTTAGACTCGATCAATTTAGTCATTACACCACCCATTGTCTCAATACCTAAAGACAGCGGAGTAACATCCAACAACAATACGTCCTTAACCTCACCTGTCAATACACCACCTTGGATCGCTGCACCTACGGCTACTACTTCATCCGGGTTAACGCCCTTAGATGGAGCTTTACCGAAGAATTTCTCAACGACAGCCTGTACGGCCGGGATACGAGTAGAACCACCTACCAAGATCACTTCGTCGATATCAGAAGTTGATAAACCTGCGTCTTTCAAGGATTGACGGCACGGTTCGATACATGCTTGGATCAGACCGTCAGCCAATTGTTCGAATTTAGCACGAGTCAAAGTCTTAACCAAGTGCTTTGGAATACCGTTTACCGGCATGATATACGGCAAGTTGATCTCCGTGCTAGTCGTACTTGACAACTCGATCTTCGCTTTCTCGGCAGCTTCTTTTAAACGTTGTAAAGCCATCGGGTCTTTACGTAAGTCTACGCCTTCCTCTCGTTCGAATTCTTCAGCCAACCAGTCGATGATTACGTGGTCGAAGTCATCACCACCTAGGTGAGTATCACCGTTTGTTGATTTTACCTCGAATACGCCGTCACCTAACTCAAGGATGGAGATATCGAATGTACCACCACCTAAGTCGAATACGGCGATCTTCATGTCTTTGTTCGTCTTATCCAAACCATAAGCTAAAGAAGCGGCAGTCGGTTCGTTTACGATACGGCGTACGGTTAAACCTGCGATCTCACCAGCCTCTTTCGTAGCCTGACGTTGAGCGTCACTAAAGTAAGCAGGTACTGTGATAACGGCTTCCGTTACTTCCTGTCCCAAATAATCCTCAGCTGTCTTTTTCATTTTCTGCAGGATCATCGCTGAGATTTCCTGCGGAGTATACAAACGTCCTTCGATATCTACACGAGGAGTGTTGTTATCACCACGCACTACTTTATAAGGAACGCGATTGATTTCCTTTTGTACTTGGTCATAAGTTTCACCCATGAAACGTTTGATAGAGAATATAGTCTTTTCAGGATTGGTGATAGCCTGACGTTTTGCGGGATCACCTACCTTACGCTCGCCGCCTTCTACGAAAGCTACGATTGAAGGTGTTGTTCTTTTACCTTCGCTGTTCGCGATAACAACCGGTTCGTTACCTTCCAATACGGCAACACAAGAGTTGGTTGTTCCTAAGTCGATTCCAATAATCTTTCCCATGATTGTAAATATTTTAATTGTTATTATTCATCGTCCGTCATCCTCCTTGTTTAAAGGATTCACATAGTATTCAACAAATGCCGTGCCAAAGAAGTTTGGGTTTGAAAATAAATAATACGTGTCATGAATCGTGACATTTTGACGGTTTGGCAGAATACAGAAAGCCCCGGAACCGTTTTAATAGGCCCGGGGCTTCTCTTGTTATTTGTTGATTATTTCCTTTTCTTCTTTCATGTCAAGCTCATTCTTGTCGGCATCAAAGAATTTGTATTCAAGAAAGGCGAGACTTTGATTGGGAATAACTTTTAAACCATGTGTGTACTTCATTTTCCACTTCATGCTCAAGGGGAACAACCCCTTGTTCACATACGCTGCGACATACGGATGTACATGCAGGGTGAATTTCTTCACGTGATGTTTGTTTACTAAGCAATCTATTTTTTCTTCCAGGCTGTCGGTAAACAGGATGGAAGGCTTAACCGTTCCTGTTCCGAAACAGGATGGGCAGTCTTCTGACGTATCCACGTCCATTGCCGGACGTACCCGCTGACGGGTAATCTGCATCAAGCCAAACTTACTAAGAGGAAGGATATTGTGTTTAGCCCGGTCATTTGCCATTGCCTTTGTCATGTGTTCAAATAGCTTTTGCCGGTTGGCAGCCTCTGCCATATCGATAAAGTCTATGACGATGATACCTCCCATGTCTCGTAAGCGGAGCTGACGGGCGATCTCATCGGCGGCGGCTATATTTACGTCGATAGCTGTCTTCTCTTGGGCATCGCTGCCTTTGGAACGGTTCCCGCTGTTCACGTCGATAACGTGCATAGCTTCCGTGTGCTCGATAATCAAGTAAGCTCCACTCTTGTAAGTGACAGTTCGTCCGAATAGCGACTTGATTTGCTTGGTGACCGCAAAGTTGTCGAAGATAGGAAGCTCTCCCGTATATAACTGTACGATTTCTTCCCGTCCCGGTGCGATCAAGCTTACATAGTCGCGGACATTATTATAGACCTCCTTGTCATTTACATAAATATTTTGGAAAGAGGGGTTGAATATATCCCGAAGCAAAGCTACGGTACGTGCCGTTTCCTCATAAATAATAGCCGGAGCTTTGAGTTTAGGCACCTTCACGATATTATCTTCCCATCGTTTCATCAATGTCTTCAATTCATGATCAAGCTCTGCGACACGCTTGCCCTCCGAGGATGTCCGTACGATAACACTGAAATTCTTCGGTTTGATACTTTGGATTAACTGGCGCAAACGGGCTCGTTCCTCGCTTGATTTAATTTTGGTGGAGACAGATACTTTATCGGCGAACGGTATCAGCACGATATATCTTCCGGCAAAAGAAAGCTCGGAAGTCAATCGGGGACCTTTCGTCGAGATAGGCTCTTTAGCAATTTGAACCAACACCTCTTGTCCTACTTTCAGCACGTCGCTAATACTCCCGTTCTTTTCGATCTCCGGTAGAATCTGAGTTTTCGACAGTACCGGCGCCTTTTTGGGATCGCTCAGCAATTGCTTTAAATATTTCTGTTGGGTGTTGAAGTTAGGACCTAAGTCCAAATAGTGAAGAAACGCATCCTTTTTGTAACCGACATCAATGAACGCAGCGTTTAAGCCCGGCATCAGTTTCTTAACCTTACCTAGATAGATATCACCAACGGCGAACGAGACGTTGCGGGCCTCCTTTTGGAGCTCCACAAGGCTCTTGTCCTCCAAGACGGCGATAGATACCTCTTTGGGCTGTACATCAACTACTAATTCACTAATCACTTAAGATGTGTTTTTAAGATCAGACCTTATAAAATACGCAAAGAACAAACTTAAAAGGTCACTTATTAAGTTTGTTCTTTAGAGTTCGTTAGATAGACTTATTTCTTCTTATGTCTATTCTTCTTCAGTCTCTTTTTGCGCTTGTGCGTAGACATTTTATGTCTTTTTCTTTTCTTTCCGCTAGGCATCGCTTTAAAATTTTAAATTAAACGTATAATAATTAATTACTTAACTTCACCAATAAAAGTCTTAGCCGGCTTGAATGACGGAATGTTGTGTTCCGGGATGATGATCGTAGTATTTTTTGAAATATTACGAGCTGTCTTTTGAGCTCTCTTCTTAATAACGAAACTTCCGAAACCTCTCAAGTAAACGTTTTCGCCTTGGGCTAAAGAACTTTTTACGATATCCATGAAGGACTCAACGCTTGCTAGCACTGTCTGTTTGTCGATACCAGTGCTTTTTGAAATCTCGCTAACAATATCTGCTTTAGTCATGTCTATAAATTAATTAATTGATTTTGACCTATTAATTTTTTGGAATGCAAATATATAGCTTTTTATTTAAGTGGAAAAAGAATTGAGCTTCAATTTTTAAATAAAAAGATTCTTCTCGATTCGTAATATATATGTATGTTTGCGGTAATCAAATAGTTATGATGTTGAAAAGTGAGAAAGGGAGCAGTTATGTTACAGTATGAAAGTGAGTTAGAAATCAGCCGGATATTGGTTGAGTGGTATGAAACCTATAAAAGAGAGCTTCCTTGGAGGGAAACGAGAGACCCTTATATCATCTGGATATCGGAGATTATATTGCAACAAACCCGGGTTGTACAGGGATTGGAGTATTTTTTGCGTTTTACCGAACGTTTCCCGGATGTGGCATCTCTAGCGGTGGCGGAAGAGGATGAGGTGCTGAAATATTGGCAGGGCTTGGGGTATTATAGCCGGGCTCGTAACTTACATGCGGCGGCTAAATCTATCATGGAGCGGTTTAACGGGGGTTTCCCGGAGAATTATAAAGAGGTATTATCCTTGAAAGGTATCGGGGAGTATACGGCGGCGGCGATCGTCTCCTTTGCTTGGAACCAACCGTGTCCGGTCGTGGATGGAAATGTGTACCGGGTACTTTCCCGTTTGTTTGCCGTAGATACGCCGATCGACACCACGAAGGGTAAAAAGCAATTTGCGGAACTGGCCGGAATGATCTTGGACCCTAAGAACGCAGGGACGCATAATCAGGCGATCATGGAATTGGGTGCTTTGCAATGTGTTCCTCAAAACCCGGACTGCGGGGTGTGCCCGCTAAAAGATAAATGCGTGGCGTTCGCTTCCGGCAATGTGCAAGCTTATCCGGTGAAACAAAATAAGACGAAGACAAGGGATCGTTATTTCCACTATCTATACATTATATATAAAGAACAAACTTGGATGAACAGACGGACGGGGAAGGATATCTGGACTGGTTTGTATGAATTTCCATTGATCGAGACGGATCATGCGATGGATTTTTCCGGTTTGTGTGAGACGCAAGCCTTCCGTAACCTATTGGGAGATGCTGGAAAATTGAGTATCACCCAAGGGTTATCGAATGTAAAGCATACGCTCTCCCATCAAATTTTATACGCTTCTTTCTATCAAATAGAGATAGAGCAGGTTCCGGAATCCTTGGGGAATTACCTCTCTCTGCCTTGTCGGGATATTGAGAAGTATGCCGTTCCCCGGCTGATACATATTTATTTAGAGAAATTAAACGGAAACTTGTGAGAATGATTGAATTTGTGTTTCTTTGTATGGTTATTAAGAATTTGAATTATGTCATTGAATAAGGTTATATTGATCGGCAACGTAGGCAAAGATCCTGACGTTCGCTATTTTGACAGTGGTGCCGCTGTCGCTAATTTCCCGCTGGCAACCTCGGAACGTGGGTATACGTTGGCAAATGGAACGGTGGTTCCGGAACGTACGGAGTGGCATAATATCGTAGTTCGTCGGGATTTGGTTCCTTTCGTGGAAAAATGGGTACGTAAAGGTTCCGGTGTATATGTGGAAGGCAAGATTCGTACTCGTAATTATGATGACCAAAGCGGCGTGAAACGATATGTTACGGAGATCCATGCGGATCGTATCGAGTTTTACAGTACGGGTTCCCGTCCGGCCGATGGTGGAAATACGACTGCACAAGGCGGTAGTATGCAGCCCAATGTGGGGCAAGGACAATCGGCTCAACCGACCACGGTGCCAAATACCGCTTATCAACAGCCAGCCGCCTCACAGCCTAGCGCATTCTCAGAATCCAGTGATGCGGATGATCTCCCGTTCTGATATTGTTTAACTAATACTGTTTCCCTTGGACTCGGACTATTATTTATGGGGCTTATTTGAAAACGTAACGGTGCAGGTGCTGACAGCGGGTCCTGTAATCGCATTAAGCCTTGCCCTTTTACTGCTGTTTGTTTCCGGCTTCGTGTCGGCCTCTGAAGTGGCATTCTTTTCTCTAACCCCGGGCGACCTAAATGAGATCGGGGAAGAGAATCGCCCGGCAGATCCTGTTATCAAACGTCTCCTTGAACGTTCGGAGTATCTATTGGCATCTATATTGATCGCTAATAATTTCGTAAATGTGGCGGTCGTTATGTTGTGTACCTATGCGATTAACGCTTGGATTAATTTCTCGGCCGCTCCTCTTCTAGGCTTTGTGCTTGAGACGATTCTCTTGACTTTCTTGCTTTTACTTTTTGGGGAGATCATGCCTAAGATTTACGCACAGAAGAATTCTTTGCGTTTTGTTCGTTTTTCAGCCTCCGTATTAAGTGGTTTGGAACGCTTCTGCCGCCCATTCTCGAAAATCTTGGTTAATTCCACATCGGTCATCAATAAAGCGTTAGCGAAAAAGAAATATGATATCTCTGTAGATGAGCTTTCTAAAGCGTTAGAGCTAACCTCTACCGAGATCCCGGAGGAGAAGGAGATGCTGGCGGAGATTATCAAGTTTTATAATAAGACCGCTGATGAGATCATGACTCCTCGTCTGGATATGGAAGATATCGAGATCAAGATCAGTTTCCGTGAGGTGGTTGATTTTATTATCAAATCCGGCTATTCGCGTATTCCGGTATATTCCGAGACTGAGGATAATATAAAAGGTATCTTATATATCAAGGACTTATTGCCCTATATTGACAAGCCCGATACTTTCCGTTGGCAGAGCTTGATCCGCCCGGCCTATTTCGTGCCGGAAACCAAGAAGATCGATGATTTGCTGGAAGAGTTCCGTACCAATAAAATTCATATGGCGATCGTGGTCGATGAGTTTGGCGGTACCTCCGGTATCGTGACGATGGAAGATATCCTAGAGGAAATTGTCGGAGAGATCTCCGATGAATATGATGAGGATGAGCAACAATTCATCCGTTTAGCAGACGGTAGCTTGATCTTTGAGGCAAAGATATTATTGACGGATTTCTTCCGGGTTATCGATGCCGATCCCTCAGATTTTGGTAAATTGACGGAAGAAGTGGAAACTTTGGCCGGCCTTTTGTTGGAGATAAAAGGGGATTTTCCACGCCGTAGGGAGATTATAGATTTTAAGGAATATCGTTTCCAAGTGCTGGAAGTGGATAACAGGAGGATATTAAAGGTTAAATTTAACCGTATCCCTGAAGGTACAGGGAATGATGAGAATGGGAAAGATACGAAGTAAATGTTTATGAAATGGATAGCTGCTGTCATAGGAGGTTCTCTGTTTTTAGGGATATGCTGTATTTCGTGTGTGGAATATACGCCGAAGCCACGGGGCTATGTTCGTATCGAACCTTCGAAGGCACAATATAAACCGCTTGATCTCAGTTACCTGCCTTTTAATTTTGATGTCTCTCAGGCTGCGGTCATAGAGGTGCCAGATCAAAAGAAGGGTGTTACGGGCTTGAATATCTCGTATCCGGAGTTAGAGGCTAAGCTTTATTGCAGCTATTTGCCAATTACTCCCGCGTCCTTGGTGACGGTGGAGATGGAAAGCCGCTCTTTCGTCGCCCGCCAAATAAAGTCGGAGAATCGGATATCGGAGAAAGCGTATCCCACCCCTGCCGCAAACGTTTATGGCTCGCTGTTTCTTCTGGATGGAGAATCGGCTTCTCCCATACAATTCCTGTTGACAGATAGTGTATCGAATTTCTTCCGGGGAGCCTTGTATTTTGACTGTAAACCCAATGCGGATTCATTAGCTCCCGCTATCCAATATATCCGGGAAGATATCATAGAACTTATACAAACTTTTAGTTGGAAAGAATAATATGGCCTTGCTATATAAACAACTCTCGCCGCTGCATGGAGTCTGGAAAATGGAAGAAAGTTCTGATGAGCTTTTGGGGATGCTTGAGCATAAAGCGGACTATTCTTCTTTTTTGGAGCGGGTATCGGCAGAGAAGCGGAGGCAGGAACGTTTCGCCAGCCGGGTGCTTTTAAAAGAGCTTTTAGGAGAGGAGGTAAGGGTTGACTATCATTCTACGGGTGCCCCGTTCCTTGCGTGCGTACCTTTATATATAAGTATATCTCATACGAAAGATTATGTGGCGGTAATCTTGGATAAGCGTCCGACAGGGATCGATATCGAGTATCGTTCGGACCGGATCTTGAAAATACGAAGTCGCTTTATGAATCCGGAGGAAGAGGCGGGTATCGATCTGGAGCATGAGGTCGAGCATCTATTAATCCATTGGTGCGCCAAAGAAACCTTGTTCAAGATAATCGGGCAGGAAGGAGTGGACTTTCAAAAGCATCTTCACGTGAATCCTTTTCCTTATTTATCGAGTGGGACGTTTAAGGGACGAGAAACCCGGACCGAGGCATGCCGGGAATATGAGTTGGCATATCAAGTTACACCGGACTATGTATTGACTTGGTTGAAGTAAGTTAACTTCTACGCTTGTGAAGTAAACTTCATTGACTAACGAAGCTAACTTCATTGGCTCACGAAGCTAGCTTCATCAAATCATGTGGTTGGAAAGATATCGTTCGATCTATTTCTGCCAGATCTCCCAAGCGGCGAAAGCCTGTAATAGAAGCATTTCCAGACCATTTTTCACGACGGCACCTTTTTCTTTTCCTTTCTTCATGAAAAGGGTCTCATCCGGATTGTAAAGTAAATCATACAATAGATGATTCGGCGTAAGTAAATCGTACGGGATATCCGGACATGAGTCTATATTAGGGAACATGCCTAAGGGAGTCGTGTTTACGATCACCGTATATTGCTCCATGGTTTTCGGAGTAATCTCATCGTACGTGATACAAAATTCTTTCGGTTTGCGAGAAACCAGCGTGGCACCAACGCCTAGCTGTTTCAGTCCGTGGAAGACTGCCTTCGACGCCCCTCCCGTACCAAGGATCAACGCTTTCCGGTGCGTTTCTTTCAATAAAGGATCAATCGATTGCTTGAATCCGATAATATCCGAGTTATATCCTTTCAGTTTAAGTTTGCCGAAAAGACCTTTTGTGAACTTGATGACATTTACCGCTCCGATCTGACGGGCATCGTCATCCAAATCGTCTAAATATGGGATTACTTGTTCCTTATAAGGAATGGTCACGTTTAAACCGTTAAGTTCAGGGTTTTCTTTGATTACGTTCTTAATCTCCTTGATAGAGGGAATCTCGAAATTCAAGTACTCAGCGTCGATCTTCTCCGCCTCAAACTTCTGGTTGAAATACGTTTTAGAAAACGAATGTCCGAGGGGATATCCCAGTAAGCCATATTTCTGCATAACCTTTTTATTGTTTATTCTTTAGATCCTGTATATAATGAACAGATCCCGAAGGTAAAGGTCCGTACACGGGCCTGCTTGAAGCCTTGGCGGGTGAGTAAATCCGTCATGACCTTTCCCTGAGGAACTACCTTGATGGAAGCCGGCAAATAATTATACGCGACTTTTTCTTTAGAGAGTAGACGTCCGATAAAGGGGATGACGATCTTTGAATAGATCTGGTAGAGTTGTCTCATGGGAAAATGTTCCGGTGTGGAAAGTTCCAAGATCATGATATGCCCACCGGGTTTCAGCACCCGGTACATCTCTGAGATACCTTGCTCTATGTTCTCAAAATTACGAACCCCGAAAGCGGCGGTTACGGCATCGAACGAGTTTTCCTCGTAGGTCAAGGCCGTACAGTCCTGTTGCTCGAAGGATATATGCTCCGAATAACCGGCGGCAGCTACTTTTTTCCGTCCCACTTCCATCATGCCTAACGAGATGTCGGCACCGATGATATGGTCGGGGCGCAGCTTTTTGTACATGGAGATAGCCAAGTCTCCGGTACCGGTAGCGATATCCAGTATCGTTTTAGGAGAGAAAGGACGCAGGAAAGCGATCCCTTTCCTGCGCCATATCTTGTCGATACCAAATGAGAGAGTATGGTTGAGTTGGTCATACGTTTCGGCTATCGAGTCGAACATGCGTTTGACTTGCGTGCCCTTTTGTTCCTCTTTGTTATAAGGAAGTATTGTCTCTGAACCATACTGTGTCATGTGCGGTATCTTATTTATTCTGTAAATATTCGGTAACGTTTTTCTCGATGCGGTTCAGCAAGTTGTCAGTCTCGCCTTTTACGAAAGTCTCCCCTGTGATATGCTCGAACAATTCGATATATCGGTTGCTGATTCCTTCTACGATCTCCGGTGTCATCTCAGGAACTTTCTGTCCGGACTTACCTTGGAAGCCATTTTCCATCAACCATTCGCGAACGAACTCCTTGGAAAGTTGCTTCTGCGGTTCACCCTTGGCGAAACGATCCTCGTATCCTTCTGAGTAGAAATAACGGGAGGAATCCGGAGTATGGATCTCGTCGATCAAATAGATCTTGCCGTCACGATGGCCGAACTCATATTTCGTGTCAACCAAGATCAAGCCACGTTCCTTAGCGATCTCGGTACCGCGTTTAAACAAGGCCATCGTATATTTCTCAAGAACCTCGTAGTCCTCTTTAGAGACCAAACCTTTAGCGAGAATCTCCTCTTTAGAGATATCTTGATCATGCTCTCCGATCTCAGCCTTTGTGGTCGGGGTGATGATGGGTTCGGGGAAACGTTGGTTCTCACGCATACCCTCCGGTAGTTTCACGCCGCAGATCTCACGTACGCCGCTCTTATAAGCACGCCATGCGCTTCCGCACAGATAACCGCGTACGATCATCTCAACCGGGAAACCTTGGCATTGAACGCCAACCGTTACCATCGGGTCTGGAGTAGCCAGTTTCCAGTTCGGGCAAATATCAGTCGTAGCGTCAAGGAACTTGGCGGCGATCTGGTTTAACATTTGTCCCTTGTAAGGAATACCTTCCGGCAAGATAACATCGAAAGCGGAAATACGGTCTGTAGCGACCATTACCAATACCTCGTCATTGATGTTGTACACGTCGCGTACTTTCCCATGGTATACGCTCTTTTGTCGCGGGAAATTGAAGTCTGTCTTAACTAATGCCTTCTTCATGACTCTTACTTTTAGTTGTTGTCTATATTCGTTTTCTTCTCTTTTGCCTCTTTGATCTCTTTCTTCCGTTTATCATCGAACTTATCATAAGCCTCTACGATTCGTTGGACAAGTTTATGCCGGACAATATCTTTCTTGGTGAACTCGATCTTACCGATCCCGTTTACGCCCTTCAATATTTGCATGGCCTGTATCAATCCGGACGTGGTAGAAGGCGGAAGGTCTATCTGTGTGACATCTCCGGTGACGATCATCTTGGCGTTCATACCCAAGCGGGTCAAGAACATCTTGATTTGATGCGTCGTCGTGTTTTGCGCCTCGTCCAATATAATGACGGCGTCGTTCAAGGTACGACCGCGCATAAACGCTAGCGGGGCGATCTGTATCACGTTATTCTCCATATATTCCTTCAGCTTAGCCGCCGGAATCATATCCTGCAAGGCATCGTAAAGCGGTTGCAGATAGGGATCTAGCTTATCCTTCATCTCGCCCGGCAAGAAACCCAGTTTTTCTCCGGCTTCTACGGCGGGGCGGCTTAAGATGATCTTCCGTACTTCCTTATTCTTTAATGCTTTTACGGCTAGGGCGATAGCGACGAATGTTTTGCCCGAACCGGCGGGTCCCGTGGCGAAAACCAGATCGTTGTTCTCGAAAGCCTTTACCAATAACTGTTGATTCTCGGTACGTGCGGTAATCGGCTTGCCATTCATGCCGTGGATGATCAGGTTCTCCTGCTTCACGACCGTGGGGCCTTTCCCTTTTATAATATCCAGAATCACGTCTTCGGAGAGCGAGTTAAACTCCTCACAGTATTTTTCCACCTCACGGATTTTCTTGAGAAAAAGCTCGGACTCATCCTCATCTCCAATCACTTTCATCACATTTCCACGGGCAACGATACGCAATTTCGGAAACAATGTCTTGATCAATTGCATATTAGAGTTATTCACACCGTAGAAAATTACCGGGTCTACGCTTTCAAGAATATAAATTCTTTCAATCATCCGCTATTCCTTTTATTAAATTACGCTTCAAAAAGATGTGCTATTTTTTATTATTCGAATCAAGTTACAAAATTAGTAATATTCTTTATCCATTGATGCAAAGGGAGAAGTTTTATTTCACGGGAACACATCTTTCAGCCGTCCGTCTATCATTTAGAGAAAAACTAATTGGAGTTAAGGGGTAATTTCGGATTTTTCCGTATGTTTGTTAGGTAAAACGAAGGTAATGAAGATGAAGACAGTGTTTAATGTGATGTTGTTGCTGGTCGTGATCGTGTCGGCGACGGCTTTTTCTTCTTGTAAGGAGAAAAGAGGTGAATTGAAGAAGATTTGGTACAATGGAAGCTATAATCGCGATTTTAATGATTTGAATGACGTTCATTTGTCCGTTGCGAAGAAGATCGGCATAGAGCCTGTCTCTTCGAGGGAAGGAGCGGAGCACGCCTCCCGGGATATGGTGGAGATCAAGACGAATGACTATTACGAGGTAGAGGAGTTGACGCACTCTATTCCGTATTTGGTGCCGGAAGCCGCTAATCTGCTGGAGGATATCGGGAAAAACTTCCAAGACTCATTGAAAAACTTGAATGCTTCCATCTATAAAATAAAGGTAACCAGTGTAACCCGTACGGTTGCCGATGTCAAGAAATTGAGAAAAAGGAATACGAACTCTTCTCTCAACTCTGCCCACCAATACGGAACTACGTTCGATGTATCATGGGTACGCTATACTAAGATAGATGAGAAAGATACCTTAAATATTGATAAGGACCGCTTGAAAATGGTGCTTGCCTCCGTGCTTCGTGATTTGCGCAGGGCGGATCGTTGCTATATCAAGCACGAACGCAAGCAAGGGTGTTTCCACATTACGGCTCGTGAGTTGTGATTTGTTCCAGCGCTTTTGTATAAACCGATTTGTCGTATCCGGAAAAACAGCACATCGTGACTTGCTGGATTTCCGGATTCTCTTTTAGGAAGGTATCGATCGTGCGGATCGCTATCCGTGCCGCCTCCTCGATAGGATAGCCATATACGCCGGTGCTTATTGATGGGAAAGCGATTGTTCTCAGTCTGTTCTCTTTCGCCAATCGCAAGGAGTTTCGATAACAATTTTCCAGTAGCTCCGGCTCTCCGTGTTGTCCGTTCCGGTAGATAGGACCGACGGTGTGTATGACATGACGGGCTTTCAATCGATAACCTTTCGTTATCTTCGCCTCTCCGGTCGGGCATCCTTGTAAAGTCCGGCATTCGTCAAGGAGTTCCGGACCGGCGGCCCAATGGATGGCACCGTCTACGCCGCCACCTCCCAATAAGCTATTGTTCGCGGCATTTACGATGGCGTCTACATCCAATGTCGTAATATCTGCTTGTATAGCAATTATTCGTTCGTTCATATCTTTAGTTATTTGTATGTTGGTCCTGTTCATATATATTCTAAATGTGCGCAATATAGCGAAAAAGTTGCTTTGTTTCAAACTTAAGATAGTTGTTTTGAAAGCATGTACGTGTTTTCTAGGAGGGTTAGTGGGGGATTTTGGCTGTATTTTGCAGAGTCAAATTTTTATTGGAATATTTTATAATTTTATTTGGTTTATAAAATAAACTTGTCTATATTTGCGATGTGCAAAGAGTGATGCGCAGCTCCTTTGCATTTTTTTATCCATGGATGGTTTATAAAATAAACTTGTTTGTAGTAACAGTGATAATAATTAAGAGGAGGATACTAAAATGAGACGAGTTTTATTCATATTATCTTTATTCATGTTGGTATGTGGTTGCATAGAGGCACGTACTATTATTGTAGAGATTGGAAATATACGTGGTAACCATGGGAATATCCTAGTTATGGCTCAGTCAGGAAAAGATACCAAGCCTGTTTATGGCATGGCGAAGTCTGAGAAAGGAAAGGCTACGATCCGACTGGAAAACGTGGATTGGGAAAAGTTTGATCTGTCCGTATTCCATGACGAGAACGAGAATTGGCAAATGGATATGCTGGAAGGAAAAGGGCCTGCGGAAGGATATGCGTTGAAAAGTTGCGAGGTGAAGGATGAGGAAGCGACTTTCAAATTAAAACTGTATTATCCGGTAAATCAATAGAGCCATGGTACGGTTTTTACTGCTATCGCTTTGGATTTTGGCGATAGGCGGGGGTAGTGCTCAAAAGATCTCGGGACAAACGGTTTATAAAGCCCATGTTTCCGATGCGGAGGGAAATGCCGTGGAATATGCGACCGCTGTGCTTTTATCGGGAGAAAAACAGGTAGGGGGTGCCGTGGCCAATAGTGATGGCGATTTTAGCATGGAGGCGGAGGCTGGGAAGTATAGGCTTGTTGTTCAATGTCTCGGATACGAGCCTTTACGGAAAGAGCTGATCTTACCGATAAAACGGCGGGATTCCTTGATTCTAGATCTATCGAACCATGTTCTGAGGGAAGTCGTTGTTCGAGCGAAGAATATTGAGCGGAAGGCAGACCGCTTTATCATGTCGGTCATGCCATCTGCCGGAAAGGATGGTACGGAATTATTATCGCAGGCACCGGGTGTGTGGCTCTCGGATGGAACGATCTCGATTAATGGGGCGCAAGGGGCGAAGGTGTTTGTGGATGACCGTGAGATTCGTTTAACGGGAGAGGAGCTACTGGCTTATTTGCGGTCTTTGAAATCGGAGGATATAAAAAGGATTGAGGTAATACCGATCGCGGGAGTTGAGTATGAGGCCTCAACTAAGGGTGGAGTGATCAAGATCTCATTGCGGCGACGTCCGGATAACGGTATGCAAGGATATGTATCTTTAGGTACGTCATTGTCTCCATCTTTACAAGGGTATATTCCATCGGCGTCCGTAAATGCACGTGTCGGGAAATGGAGCTTGAATGGAGCGGTATCGGGTACTTTTACTCCCCGGGATAAAGGAGAGATGAACTCCAACAGGGAATACGGAACGGTGGGGAATAAGTTTGTGTCTCAATCTTTGTATGATACGGATTCCAAATATGGGAATGGACGTGTCGGGGCTATTTTCGAGATCGATTCGCTGAATAGTGTCGGAGCTGAGATCGAATATATCAATCAAGCTTCGGACGGAACATCTTGGAGTCAAACGGATTTAGTAAAGAACTCTTATCCTATGAAGAGTACGGGGAATTATCGACAGAAGGATGATTATAACACGTTTTCCGCTACGGTCAATTACTTACGTAAAATGGATGAACGAGGCTCGATATTTAAGGTCATAGCCGATTTCGTAAATAAGCGATCAACCGGGGATAATCTCCATACGATCCGTTATGAACAATCTAATTGGAGCCGTGATACGGTTTACCGGAGTCATGCGGCGGCGGATTATGATATGGCGACAACCGATATTTCTTTCCAAAAGAATTTGCGTGAAAAAATGTCTTTGAAAATCGGGGCTAAATATACCTATACGTTGATGGATGATCATTCCTTGTACGAGGGTTTAAACTCTAGTGGGAGTTGGATTCCTAATGAGGAATATGGATATACCTTGAGATATAATGAAAACATTGTAGGAGCTTACGCCTCTTTCTCTGCGGAGATCAAGAACTGGTCGTTCGTTGCGGGGGTACGTGCGGAATATTCCAAGACGTCGGATAGAAGTGAGGATTTTAGTCGGGATTATCTGGATCTTTTTCCGAACTTGAACGTGACCTATGCGTTCGATCCCATCAAGAGGTGGATGCTGGTAGGGCAATATGCTCGTAATATCGAACGTCCTCCGTTCTATACCTTGAATCCGAATCGTATACAGAGTTCGGACTATAGCTACCAGATCGGGAATCCTTATCTGCGTCCTACTTATATCAATCGTTTCAGTGTAACGTTGGTTTATAATTATCGTTATACGGTGACTGTAGGAGGAAACTTGCACCACGACTTGATCCGGGAGTTCTGTAAACAAGATGTGGTGAATCCCGATGTATCCTATATCACGTATGAAAATCACGATCGGGAAAACCATTGGTTTGTAGCGGTCAGCTTGCCGTATCAACCCTTTACTTGGTGTAACTTGACAGGGAATTTCATAGGCGTACGGCAGGATATCCGGATGACGGAATTGTCTTCTTTTTCGTCTCATTATTTAGGGTTTGCCAATGCGATCGCTACCTTTACGTTGCCGGCAGGTTTTACGGTGGAGGCCCGGTATAGTGGAACGAGCCGGCTATATTCCGGTAATAGCGAGGTCGCCCCCCGGCATACGGTTGGAGTAATGGCGAGAAAGAAACTATTGAATGATAAGCTATTGTTGGCAGTTTCAGTCGATAATATCTTTAACCAAGCCAATGAGTACGCCAGTACGTTGGATGTTTATCGAACATCATCCCGTTATGAAAACGGATTTACAGGAAGGGTCTTTAAGGTTGCGTTGACATGGAATTTCAATAGCGGAAAGAAAGTAAGGAAGAGTAAGATTGAGATCGGTTCCGAACGGAGTCGCCTGAATGAAAAATAATAACCGAAAGGTTGCTCAGAAATACCAATGGCCTTATCTTTGGATACGTATTTACATTTTTACATTGAATGAAGAACAAGATAAAATAAATACAGTTATGGAAGATAGAAAATTATCAGAAAAAGAAAGTCTGGATATTATCACTCAGATGATCAACTCCAGCAAGCGAAATATGAAAGTAGGGAGTGGCAATGTGTTGCTTTATTGGGGGTATTTTACCGTGCTCTTATCGGTCGTGATATCCTCTTTGATAGTGTATACGCAAAATTATATTTGGTCTTGGGGATGGATGCTCATGTTTGCTGTCGGACCGGTTATTTCATATAAGCAAAGAGGTTGCGAGCCGGCCGTGGTGACTTATACGGATAAGACGATCTCCAGTGTATGGCAAGTGTTTGGCTGTATGTTTGGACTTACGTTCGTCTTGATTGCGGCGTTTTGCGTGCTTTATGAACAATCCGTCAATTTTATATTAATGCTTCCTTTATCGTTATTATATTGTGGGTTGGGGGTGTCGATAAATGGCATTATCTTGCGGGAGAAATGGATGATTTACTCTCCGGTAGTTGCTTTCGTCTTAGTTATCTACATGCTGATGAGTTTGATAAATCATGGTCCTGTCACGGTCTTGTGGTATTTGTATTTTGGCCTTTCATTTGTGGTAATGATGATTATTCCCGGGCATATTCTTAATAATAAAGCTAAAAAACAATGTTTAAAGAACTAGATCCTTTATTGCACTCACAACTCCGGTTGGCGATCATGTCTATCTTGCTATCGGTGGAGGAGGCGGAGTTTGTCTATATCAAGGAGAAGACGAACGCTACGGCGGGAAATCTCAGCGTCCAATTGGACAAACTTAATGAAGCTGGTTATATCGAGATCGAGAAGGGGTTTGCCGGGAAGAAGCCCCGAACGGTTTGCCGGATCACAGACAAAGGACGCTTGGCGATGGAGGAGTATGTGAATACATTAAGACAATATATTAATATTTAGCTTGTGCCATTTTTAGGGCACGCTTATGCCACCGTGATGGCACAGCTATGCCATAAGGATGGCACAAGTGTGCCACTGGGATGGCACGGCTGTGCCACGCCTATGGAAAGTAGTGGCACAGTAATGGTTTGTCAATCAGTTGTATGCTTTGGGGCGAATTGTTTATCCTTCCACTATCTTATATCCCGAAACGGTGAGTAATTGCCGGATCTCATTAATTTGCTGTTGATTTCTTGTTTCCATCTCCAACCGCAGATAACAGCCATTGATATCAGCCGTATGGCTGACACGCTCGTGGTATACGGATACTACGTTGGCACCGGTAGAGGCGATGATTTCGGATACATGCTGTAATTGTCCGGGTTTGTCTACCAATTCGATCGTCATGGAACAAGAGCGGCCGGATTTCTGCAAACCGCGTCCGATTACCCGGGAGAGGATATTCACGTCGATATTTCCGCCAGAAATCAAACAGATTACTTTTTTCCCTTTGATGGGTACTTTATTAAACATGGCGGCGGCCACGGCTACGGCACCCGCCCCTTCGGCGATTAATTTATGTTGCTCGATCAACGCGAGGATAGCGGTGGAAATCTCATCGTCTGTCACGGATACGATCTCGTCCACATATTGCTGGCAAAGATCGAAAGTATGTATTCCCGGTTCTTTTACGGCGATACCGTCGGCTATGGTACGTACACCTTCGAGGCGTTCGATTTTCCCATGCTCGATAGAGTTTAACATGCTGGGCGCTCCTTTGGCTTGCACTCCGTAAACTCTGATATCCGGGTTCAAGTTCTTGATGGCATAGGCGACTCCGGAGATCAGCCCACCCCCTCCGATCGGAATGATTACAGCCTCTACTTCCGGGAGTTGTTCCAATAACTCCAGACCGATGGTCCCTTGTCCGGCGATCACATCCTCATCATCAAACGGATGGATAAATGTGTATCCTTTCTCATCCTTCAATTGTAAAGCCTTGTTATAGGCGTCATCGTAAACACCTTCGACAAGGCATACATCTGCCCCATAAGATTTAGTAGCCTCGACTTTAGAGATAGGAGCGTTATCGGGCAAGCAGATTAAGGACTTGATACCATGAGCGGTAGCCGCTAATGCCACACCTTGGGCATGGTTTCCCGCCGAGCAAGCCACTACGCCATGCGATTTCTCTTCTTCCGTAAGCTGGGCGATCTTGAAACAAGCGCCACGCACTTTAAACGATCCGGTTACTTGTAAGTTCTCTGGTTTTAGAAAAATATGGGATTCCGGATTGATATTGGGAGCGCTGATTAAATCAGTGCGTCTGATGACTGTCTTCAAGGCATATGATGCCTGATAAATTTTATCGAGTGTGAGCATTCTGTCTGTATGTTAAAACGATGTCGCGAAAGTATAAAAAATACCGCAACCTATTCATACTTATCTTTGTTATATTATAAATCAAAATATAGAGAAGTATGGTAGTGATCGATTTAACGAAAGATGGTTTTATCGCCAATGTCGGTGATTTTGAGGCAAATCCCAAAGATTGGAAATATATAGGAAGTCGTCCTTGCCTCATAGATTTTCACGCTCCTTGGTGCGGTTATTGCAAACGCTTAAGCCCGATATTGGATGAGTTTGCCAAAGAATTTGATGGGAAGATTTATATTTATAAGGTGGATGTGGATCAAGAGGAGGCACTCGAGACAGCCTTTAATATCCGAACGATTCCCACTTTGATGTTTTGCCCGCTAGACGGCCCCCGTGAGATGATGATCGGCACGATGGGAAAACTGGAGTTAAAGCAGTTGATTCAGGAAAAATTGTTGAAGTAATATAATATGGATATATGGTGTGGGGTGTAGAGACGTAGCGTGTATGCTGCGTCTCTATTTTTTGCTTTCTCATTATATGAATTGAATGAATAGTAACCCCAATCCTACAGAAACTCCGGTCGCTATCAATCCCGGCATCATGAAAGAATGGTTCAAGATGTATTTACCGATGCGGGTCGTGCCCGTGCGATCGAAGTTGATGGCGGCTACGACTGTCGGGTAGTTTGGGATGAAGAAATAACCGTTTACGGCGGGGAATAAAGCGATCAACATATAGGGTGAGATTCCCAATGCGATCCCTAGCGGCAATAACGCACGAATGGTAGCCGCTTGGCTAAATAATAAAATGGACATTACGAAAAGGGCCAACCCGAATAACCAAGGCATCTGTGTAACTATATGCTCGATAGATCCCTTTAATTCAGTCATATTGCCGGCGATAAATGTATCTCCCATCCAAGCGATACCGAAGATCGCTACCACCGCTTGCATACCTGCGGAAAAAACGGAACCCTGTGCGGCCTTGATACCATCTGTTTTTGTAAATAATAAGATGAAAGCGGAGGCTGTCAACATTAATACCTCAATAATATGTGACATCTGCATCGAGACCTTTTCCGTGCCGACGGTAAAGACCGGACGTAGGGACTCCATAGAACCAAAAATAACGATCGCTATCGTAGCGAGAACAAATATAGAGACCGATAAGGCCGCTTTCATTTGGTTTTCAACGCCTTTCGCCTCATAATGTTCCGTGCTAAACTCATGGTTCGCCACCCGCTTTAAGTATTCCGGATCTTGATCTAGCTCTTTACCGACCTTTAAAGAGTAGATCGCTCCCACTAACACACCTAATAAGGTACAAGGAACAGAGATCATCAAGATATTCATCAAGGAGATATTGTATCCGGACAACATACTTAATAAAGCTACCGTAGCCGCCGATATCGGACTAGCGGTAATAGCTTGCTGAGAAGCGATCACGGCGATCGCCATCGGACGTTCGGGACGGATCTTCGTTTCCGTAGCGACCTCGGCGATTACCGGAAGGACCGAATAAGCCACATGCCCCGTTCCGGCTATGAAGGTAAACAAATAGGTGACGAGCGGGCTTAATATCGTGATTCGTTGAGGATTCTTGCGAAGCAATTTTTCCGCCCACTTAACCATAAGATCAAGTCCGCCAGCGGCTTGCATACAACTAGCCGCCGCTATTACGGCAACGATCATAAGCATGACATCGATAGGAGGGGAAGTGGGCTGGAGCCCGAATCCAAAGGTGAGTATACCGAGTCCGAGACCTCCTAACACGCCTAATCCGATACCACCGATACGGGCACCTATAATAATGGCTATTAAAACGAAAGCTAATTGTAACAACATGCTGTGCAATTCTTTTGATTTAGTTTGTATTGGAGACAAAAATACTTATTTTTGCTCCGCTATGAATAACAAAAACACAAAAAACGAATGAAAAGAACAAGTTTCGCTATTTTGATCGGTTTGTTTTGCCTTTTCCCTGCGCTTTTTTCTCAAGTACGCAGTGAGTTCCTGTTGGAAAAGAATTGGAAGTTCACCCGGGAAGACAGCCCGGAGTTTATCAATCCTACTTTTAACGATAGCAAATGGCAATCTGTGACCGTTCCGCATGATTGGGCGATTTACGGCCCTTTCAGCTCTCAGAATGATAAGCAAGAGGTCGCTATCGCCCAAGACGGACAAACGGAGGCCATGGAACATGCCGGCCGAACCGGAGGTTTGCCTTTCGTGGGAGTCGGCTGGTACCGGACCGAGTTTGAGGTTCCTCAATTTACGGATGGGAAGCGTGCCACGATCCTGTTCGACGGTGCGATGAGCCATGCTAAGGTCTACGTGAACGGACAAGAGGTTGGATATTGGCCGTATGGCTATAATTCTTTCTATTTCGATATCACGAAACAACTCATGCCGGGGAAAAAGAACACCTTGGCGGTTCGCCTCGAGAACTTGCCGGAATCCTCCCGTTGGTATCCGGGAGCGGGATTATATAGGAATGTACATGTAATCGTGACGGAAAACGCCTATATCCCGGTCTGGGGAACTTATATTACGACCCCGACCGCCACGAAGGAATTTGCGAAAGTCAATGTACAGACGAAAATCGTACTGCCGGAAGGTGCCGATGCCAGCAAGTATAGCGTGAAAACCAGTGTATGGAATCCGAACGGGCAGAAGTTGACGGAGCAGACTACGCCTCTCTCACAGATTAAGTACAATGATAATAGCCTCTCCCAAGAGTTTATCATCCAGACCCCGACTTTATGGTCGCCGGATATGCCCGTCCTGTATTCCGCGGAGACTCGTCTCTATGAGGGCGATCAACTGAAAGATATATATACGACCCCGTTCGGTATCCGTTCAATCGAGATCATTCCGAATAAAGGCTTTTTCTTGAATGGTGAGAAGACGGTATTCAAAGGCGTTTGTAATCACCATGACTTAGGCCCGTTAGGGGCTGCCGTCAATGATGCCGCTATCCGTCGTCAGATCCGGATCTTGAAGGACATGGGATGCAACGCTATCCGTACTTCCCATAATATGCCGGCTCCCGAGTTGGTAAGGGCTTGCGATGAGATGGGTATGATGTTGATGGCAGAGAGCTTCGACGAGTGGAACAAGGCGAAATGCGCGAACGGCTATAATTTGATTTTCGACGAATGGGTGGAGAAAGACCTCGTGAATCTGGTACATCATTACCGGAATAACCCGAGCGTCGTGATGTGGTGCGTCGGTAACGAGGTGCCTAACCAATGGGATGAGAGCGGTTGTAAGATCTCCAAGTTCTTGCAGGATATCTGCCATCGGGAAGACCCGACTCGTCCGGTGACGCAAGGTATGGATGCCCCGGATGCCGTCGTGAATAATAATATGGCGGCGGTGATGGATGTGGCGGGATTCAATTATCGTCCGTTCCGTTATCAAGTGAATTATAAGAAACTGCCTCAGCAAATAATCTTGGGAAGCGAGACGGCCTCCACGGTTAGCTCACGAGGGGTTTATAAATTCCCGGTAGAGCGTAAGGCGATGGCTGTCTATGAGGATCACCAAAGTTCCTCGTACGACGTGGAGCATTGCAACTGGTCTAATCTGCCGGAGGACGATTTTATCCAGCATGAGGACCTTCCGTATTGTATCGGGGAATTCGTATGGACAGGATTTGATTATTTGGGCGAGCCTACTCCTTATTATACGAATTGGCCAAGCCATAGCTCCTTGTTCGGTATTATCGATTTGGCGGGTATCCCCAAGGATCGTTACTATCTATACCGTAGTCATTGGAACAAAAGCGCCAAGACCTTGCATATCCTGCCGCATTGGACATGGCCGGGACGTGAGGGCGAGGTGACACCCGTATTCGTTTATACCAATTATCCTTCCGCCGAATTGTTTATCAACGGAAAGAGCCAAGGGAAACGTACGAAAGACCTAAGCATCGGTATCGATAGTAGTTATACCGAAGCGGCTCAAAAGAGTTTCGAGCGCCAGAAACGATATCGTTTGATGTGGATGGATACCAAATACGAGCCGGGAACTTTGAAAGTGGTCGCTTATGATAAGGAGGGTAACGCTGTGGCCGAGGAGGAGGTTCATACCGCAGGGAAGCCGCATCATATTGAGTTATCCGCCGATCGTAACCAATTGACGGCTGACGGAAAAGACCTTTCTTTCATCAATGTTAGAGTCGTAGACAAGAACGGTAACCTTTGTCCGGATGATACCCGCCAGATCCAGTTTAAGGTACGTGGTGCCGGAGCCTACCGTGCGGCGGCAAATGGAAATAGCGCCAGTCTGGAACTCTTCCATCTTCCGGAAATGAAACTGTTTAGCGGGCAACTTACCGCTATCGTGCAGACGGCCGAGGAACCGGGGACGATCTATTTCGAGGCTTCCGCACCGGGAGTAAAAGGGGCGACCTTGGAATTGATCAGTAAATAAGCTTGATTATCATATAACGTAAACCGCGCGATTCAAGTCCGGAGACGGCTGTGAATCGCGCGGCTTTTTTATACGATATTCCCGAATACATCAAAGGTAATCGTCTCGTCCTGCCCGTTATGTGAAACCTTGAATAGGTAGAAGGTGCCATTGGCATTCAATAACGTATATATGGACTGTACCTTGTCGCTAGCGTAAGCGGAGGATTCGAAGCCTTGCATCACGATCTGCGGAACCTCTTGCTCGGACATGGCCCATGTGGTACTTTGCCACCTGTAATCCTTATTCAATTGCGCCACTTTATAAATCTGGTTATCGATCATATCCAGCTCGTAACCTAGGCTGTTCTGTTGGATATCCAGCAACTCGGCGTTGGCGAAAGTGATCTCCATCAGGTTGCTGACCTCTTTCGGGATAACGATCGGCGCGTCATTATTGATCTCATCGTCCACGGCTTTGATCAGGTTTCCATACTGTGAATAATACAGGTCTACTTCGCTATTGGACTGCTCCGCCTCGATCTTGTAAACGATTCCCATATTTAGGCGATTGATGGCGTACGTGTCATCCACGGTCCAATTTGAGTAAAAGCCTTGTTTGAAGGCGGTGGATACCGCTGCCGGTAATTGGGCGAAAGAGATGTCTATCTTCTCCATCATCCATATGCCTTGATCCGTGAACCAAGCTGTTGTCTCGGAGCCGCCGTTGTTGAAATCTACCACATAATAGTTACCTTCGATCTCAAAAACAGGGTTTTTGGCATCGGGATATTTCTCTTGGAAAGCGTTCTCTACCGGTGGAAGAGGGATAATGCCTTGATGATCATCATCATTTTTGCTACAGCCAGAGAAAAAGAGAGTCAGACCGGCTATACAGGTGAATAGAATTAGTCTTGTGTTCATACATTTTGCGTTTATAAGTTTTGGGCATAGAACAACAGGTCTATCGGAAAAGTTTTGAGCGAAATCGATTTAAGTATATTGAATCAAGAACAAGGATCTTGTTTCGACGAGATCCTTGTTCTTGTATAATTGCTACGGATTTACGTTCAAATAATAGGTTGCTGTGCCTATTAAAGAACTTCCATTATACATTGCGCAGGTGATGCGAAGAGATCCACCGTAATGTTGGGAGTTTAGATAGACACTAACATCTAATCGATTACCGGAAGGATAAGTGTACCATCTATCGCATTCTCCATAGAATTCAGCGTTCCAGCTATACGAGGTCGGAGTTCCTGTCTTTGTGTAAGCATATAAAGTCGTCGTGGCATTACCCCCTGGCGCATTGATAGAGGAACTGCCGCTACTATAATCCTCTTGACTCTTCCCTATATAAACAGTCGGCATATCATTTTTTTTCATATATTTTAAGCTTGATGCATCAAAGGGACAATGAGCTTTGGGATGCCTCATAAGAGCGTATTCCCCCCATTTGGAGATGAATATATTGGGCGTAGATGTCGTTACGGCAGAGTGATTATCACTAAGATAGGATACTTTGGTTGCGGCACCTGTTGTTGATATATAACTACCATCTAACCAATATACGTTTGTGGGATTAATAGTCCATCCCATCCAAACTGCTGATCCGCCTTCAGTCATATACCAAGCATAGGCATGACAATTGTAAGTGGTTGTTGAACTACTTATTAGAGTTGCTTGTGAATAGGTTGTTGTACAATATTGGTCATGGCTCGCTTTTTGTGAGGCTGATAATTCCTCACTTCTGTAGTAAGTGTCATTAACGAGTGTCCCGTTAGGAGTGTAAACAGTAGCGGCTGCTCCTTGAGCTTTTGTCTCAACATTGAGATTCGGCTCCCAAATCATGTTTAAATTCTCCATAGTGATCCATTCATTGGGGAATTTTTCGATTCGTTCTCCGGAAAGCAAGAATAGTAATTGCCCGCAAGAAGCACAAGAATTCACCCCATCCAAAACGAGAATGTGTTCTTTTCCATCTCCTTGAATAGTAAAGACCCAAGGGTATGGATAGTCTGTTCCCTTGACATGGGAGTGAGCGACAGAATCTACTACATTCACCAACCATTTAGGATATGTTATCTTTCCGTCTTTAATGACAATTTCTGAACTGGATGTCAAGATTTCTTTATCACCTCCTTGCATATTATCCATTTCATTGTCACATGCGTTCAGCGTGAATGCCAGCATGATTATTAAATAGTATAATACTTTTTTCATGATCTCAATTTATTAAAGGTTACAATGTATTGTTTTAATAACTCTTCGATTACATTACTGCCCGTTAGCTTTTCATCGATGGTGAATTGTTTAAATTTGGGCGTAATGGTCTTGTTGTCTATCCGTTCTAGACTTCGACCTAGGAGATAGACTACGGTTTTTAGACCATATTGTCCATAAATATCCGGGTTGTTTTGTTTGTAAAGGAGTCTCTTTACGGCTTCGGAGGAGATCTCTTGCTGTAAAAGATTATTTGTATTAGATAATATCGTCTCATTAGACAGAAGAGCCTCGATTACCATTTGCCGACTAATTTCATTACCTATTTCTATGGAAGTCAACACTCCTGCTTTCAGTAATTCTTGTTTTTTCATCTTCTCAAATAGCAAAGAAGCATTGTCTTTCCTTTTGAATAACTCTTGTAACCCGTTAAAACGTGCGGAAACCTTGCTAATGCCTTCCTGTATTCCATTGTAAGCGAATATGTCGCCTAATAATGGGTAAGCAAGGCAAAGTTCTATAAGCTCTTCTGTTGATACCGTTTTTAATATCTCTGCCGGAATTTGGCAGGCTTTCAGCATATCCTCATGTGTGGATAATGCTTGCCAAGCCTCCGTTCCTGGTTTTATGGGGTAATTCCAACTTTTTATTGATTGTGCGTTCATATCTATCGATATAAACACGAGGAGGAAAATGCTCCAAACGAAAGTTACTGTTTTTTTCATCTCTCTTTAGAATTTAGGGTAAATAATATAAGATTGGTATTCCTTGATTATGGATTTTCCCAAAAATAGTCCTTTTTGTAAAGATAATCAAGTATTTATATGTTAATTATGATTGAATATCTGTAGATTCTCATTGCTGATGTCTTTGTTTTCGTACAAAAGCGGACACAGTGTTCGATATCGGACATCTCTTTTGTTTTATTTCTTCAATAAATCAATTACTTACGTTTTTGGCACGGGGTTTGCTCTTTGGAGGGTGGAAAATAAAAACAAACGAAATATGGACAGAGAGATATCAAAAGAGGTTCGGCAGAAGGAGCAGCGTAAACAGTTTATAAAGCTGGGGGCGGGGATCGGTATTGCCGTTGTCTTGATTGGCGGGGTGATCGGTTTTATGCAAACCAGCCTGCAACGGAAGGACTTGGTTTTTTCAACGGTAGATAAAGGAGTGATCGAGGTTTCCGTTAGCGCATCCGGCAAGGTGGTACCTGCTTTCGAGGAAATCATCAACTCACCGATCAACTCCCGTATCGTCGAGATTTATAAAAAGGGAGGCGATTCCGTGGATGTAGGTACTCCGATCTTGAAACTGGACTTGCTAAGCGCCGAGACGGATTATAAGAAACAATTGGACGAGGAGCAAATGAAACGCCTCCAATTGGATCAACTCCGTATCCAAAACCGCAATAAGCTTTCCGAGATGGAGATGCAATTGAAAGTCTCTCGCATGGAACTGAACCGAAAGGAAGTGGAGTTGCGCAACGAGCGTTATCTGGATAGCCTAGGCGCCGGAACGACCGATAAGGTCCGTCAAGTGGAACTGGACTATAACGTTAGCGTCTTGAAACTGAAAGAGGATGAGCAAAAATATGAGAACGAGAAATCCTTGACGGATGCCGATTATAAAGTGAAAGAACTCGACCTGAACATCTTCCGAAAGAGTCTAGCCGAGACGAAGCGTACCTTGGAAGACGCCCAGATACGCTCTCCCCGCAAGGCGATCCTGACCTACGTGAACAACGAGGTAGGTGCCCAAGTCTCTCAAGGCAGTCGTGTCGCTATCGTCTCCGACTTGTCCCATTTCAAGATAGAGGGGGAGATCGCCGATACCTATGGCGACCGGATCGCCGCCGGTAGCAAGGCCGTCGTAAAGATCGGCAACGATAAACTGGATGGGGTGGTTAGCGATGTTACCCCCTTATCGAAGAACGGCGTGATCTCCTTCACGGTACAGTTGGAGGAGGATAACCATCGCCGCTTGCGCTCCGGTTTGAAGACCGATGTATACGTGATGAATGCGATCAAGGACGATGTGCTGCGTATTTCCAACGCCTCGTTCTACGTCGGGAAAGGAGAGTATGAGTTGTTTGTTGTCAACGGAGACCAATTGATCAAGCGGAAGGTACAGCTGGGAGACAGCAACTTTGAGTATGTAGAAGTAGTAGGTGGCTTGGAACCGGGTGACGAGGTGGTCGTTTCCGATATGACAAGTTTCAAGGAAAAGAATAAACTGAAATTGAAATAACGATTCGAATTATGTATAAGCAGTACATCAAACAAGCGGTTCAAATGCTGCGTGAAAATACGCTCGTAAGCATAATCTCTATTTCGGGAACGGCCCTTGCGATCGCCATGGTGTTGGTGATGGTATTGGTGTTCCAGATTAAATCCACGGGATATGCCCCTGAGTCCAATCGGTCTAGGTTTATGTATGTCTGGGGTACGGAAGTCGGTTCGAAATCCCCCGGAGGATCGGATCGTAATCGTGGAGGCATGTCCAGCGAGGTCGTGAAGGAATGTTTCTATACCTTGCGGAAACCAGAGGCCGTATCCGGCTATTGTAGTGATAGCCATTCCTTGTCATTGCCCAATAGACGGCTCTTCAAGGAGTATGAGATTTGTTATACGGACGCGGGCCATTGGAAAATATTCGACCATCCTTTCGTGGAAGGAGACCCCTTTAGCGAGGCTGATTTTCAATCCGGTATACCGAAGATGGTGCTGTCGGAACAGGTGGCGACCGATTTGTTCGGAACAGGACAGGCCGTCGGGCGGCAGGTTGTGATGGATTTTATCACTTTCACCGTCTGCGGGGTGGTGCGTGACGTACCTTCTTCATTGATGAGCTCCTACGCTCAGGTATGGATACCCTATAGCAGCAATGAGGCCCTGACCCGTGTAAATGGGGAGTATGGGGAGAATATGGCCGGTTATTTCAGCGTGGCCTTATTGGCTCGTTCCTCTTCCGACTTCGATGCCATACGCTCGGAGCTAGACCAACAGGTCCGTCGCTACAATGACAGCAAGACCGATTATAACGTAGGTTTCCCTTCCGGGCTACTTTCCCAGTTGGATACGGCCATGGGAAGCGGCGCTTTTCAAAAGGTGGACTGGCCTACCTTCTTGGCCGGATCGGGCGCTTTCCTATTCTTCTTGCTCTTGGTACCGGCGCTGAACTTAACGGGCGTGATCCAATCGTCCGTTCAGAAGCGGAAAGAAGAGATCGGTTTACGTAAGGCTTTCGGGGCTACGGGACAGAATCTTTTGATGCAGATCTTATCGGAGAACTTTGTGCTGACCTTGATCGGTGGCGTGATCGGTATCGGTCTCTCGATGGTGTTGCTGGTGGTAGGGAAGCCTTTCATGTTGAGCGAGAACGTGAGCCTTACGGCGCCTATGCTTATTAAACCGGGCTTATTTATCTCCGCCCTTATCTTTACGTTCTTGCTGAATATATTAAGCGCCGGGATACCGGCATGGCGTACGACAAGGCAACCGATCGTAGAAGCGTTAAAAGGGAACGAGTGAATCCAATGAATGATGAACAATGAGTTGTCAATTGTCAACTATCAACTATCAAATTATGATTAAGCATATATTTAAAATAATATGGGCCCAGCGCAAGAGCAACGGCTGGATACTGGGCGAGTTGGTTATCGTGATGTGCGCCCTTTGGTTTATGATGGATAAGTTATGGGTGGATGTGCGCTGCTATAACGCCCCGATGGGATATGATATCTCGAATACGTGGCGTTTCAAGCTTTCCACGCTCTCGTCGAACGCCCCGGGTTATGTGCCCGACTCACTTTACGACTCGAACGCAACACAGGATTTGTTGAAGCTTATGGAACGTATCCGCCAAGAGCAGGAGGTCGAGGAGGTATGTATTACGTATTGGTCCATGCCTTATTCAAACGGAAGTTCGTGGGGGACGCTTCTTCCCTTGGGCGCTGATACCTCGAAGGCGGTAGGACAGAACTACCACAAGCTGAAAGTATCCCCTTCTTATTTCGATGTATTCCGTATGAAGGATAAGGAGGGCCGTGCTATTACCCCGTTGGTGGAGAACGCTTACCGTCCGCTCGTCATAACGGCGGAGGCGGAAGATTTCTTCTTCGGGGGGCAGTCTGCCATAGGCCGGCAGATCTCGGAGAATGACGACCTTTCCGAGCCTTTCACGATCGCCGCCGTGCTTCCTACCTTCCGTAGCAATGACTTCGACCGCCCGGAGAACTGCGCTTTCACGATATTGAAAGGTGAGTCATTGCAGGAGTTCGTGAAGAATTTCGGCGTAAGGAGCGCTGAACTATCGGTACGTACGAAACGCCCGATGACCGAGGATGAGATGTACGCTTTCTTGGAGAAAACAGCGGATCGGATGACGGTAAATAACACCTTCGTCTACGGTGTCACCCTCCTTGCCGACCAGCGTGATGACCAACTCCGGTTTACCAAGAACGAGAACAGCAAGAAACTCTCCATGATGGCCTTCCTGCTCGTGAACGTATTCTTCGGTATCGTAGGCACGTTCTGGTTGCGTACCGAGCGGCGGCGTAGCGAGATCGGTCTCCGCATGGCGATCGGTTCCAGCCGGGGCAGGCTGGGCGAGTACATGTATCTGGAAGGTCTGGGCCTCTTGGCGATCACCGTGCCGATCCTACTGGTCTTCGTCTTCAATATGGCCTTTTTGGATAAGCTGGATTCCTACCGCGAGCCCCTCTCCATCCTCCGCTTTCTAGTAACCCTCAGCGTCTCCTACCTCCTGATGGCCGGCATGATCTGCATGGGAATCTGGTTCCCTGTCCGCAAGGCGGTAAAGATGGCTCCGGCGGAGGCGTTGCATTACGAATAAATTGTTTATCTTTGCGTCTGTCAATTTATTAATGAGAAAGGAGCAAGCGTATGACAGCTATAGAATTAAAAATGTCGTTATTGCAAGAGGTGATGTCTTTGGAGGATGAACAGTTGATCAAGAAGGCCCTCGACAGTGTCCGCCGTATGAAGATGGCTGCCTTCGGTAAGGCCACCCCGGTAGAGAAGCCGGCAGACGATTACGCGGAGCCTACCAAGGAGGAGATCTTGGCGGGGCTAAGGAATGCCCTGCAAGACGTGAAGGATTTGCGTGAGGGCAAGGATGTGGGGCATAAGTTTAGAGACTTGAGTGAGTTGCTCAATGAGGTATAGGATAAAAACCCATCAAGACTTCGATAAAGAGTTCAAACGTCTCTGTAAGAAGTATAGCTCATTGAAGGCTGATTTATCGGCTTTGGGTAAGTCTTTGAGCGAGAACCCTGATCAAGGGACGAGCTTAGGCAAAGGCGTTCGCAAGGTACGCATGGCCATCGTCTCCAAAGGAAAAGGAAAGAGCCATGGGGCGAGAGTGATTACTTACACGGAGGCCATTGTCTGCGCAGATAATGAGGGTACGGTTATTCTCCTCACGATCTACGATAAGGCCGACCGTGACTCCATTTCGGCAGCCGAGATCGATGAACTGCTGAGATCCTTACGTTGGGAATTATAAAATCTGAAACTGTCCATAATCGCTGTCCGATAACGAATCAAGTGTTCGTTATCGGACAGCTTTTTTTACGGGGTGATGTTAGGAATCAAGTGGTTACGTTTTTGGCACGTTATTTGCCTCCGTAGGGGCACAAAGTCGGATGATAACAAACAATCGCTGTTTTAGTCGGGTAATAGATAATTTATAATACAAAAGTTTATGATAAAGCAATACATTAAACAAGCGTTGAGGATGATCGGGGAGAACAAGCTGTTGAGCGTGATCTCGATACTCGGTACCGCCTTGGCCATTTGCATGATCATGGTGATCGTCATCCTGTATGTCGTGAATACGGCGAGTTTCAAGCCGGAGGTAAACCGTGGCCGCACCTGCTACATAACGACCGTCATGAGCAATGGCAAGGATGATAACCGGCGCATCTCCTACTCGTCGTTGGGACTGCCCTTGGTGAAGGAATGCTGCTATCCGCTGAAAGGGGCGGAGGCCGTTACCGCCATCAACATGGATCGCTATAGGCCGTTGACCGCCTCGTCCATGGACGGGCTTAAGAATCGGACGAGTTACATCTCTTATACGGATACCGCCTTCTGGAAGATCTTCCAGTTCGATTTCCAGCAAGGAGGCCCCTTCAGCCCGGCGGCTTTCACGAGCGGTATCCGCGACGCCGTGATCAGCGAGAGCGTGGCCTTGGCCCTTTTCGGCACGGACCAAGTCGTGGGGCGGGAGATGAAGCTCGATTTCATCGTCTACAATATCTGCGGGGTCGTGAAGGACGTATCCCGGTTCGCCTCGAAAGCGTGGGCGGAGGTCTGGATCCCTTACACGGTGCGGGACGACGGGGGATACCAAGAGGGCATCAACGGCTCGTATAGCTGTTGCGTCCTGCTGAGACCGGGCGTCACGAGAGAGGAGTTGAGGACCGAGGCGCTGCGGAAGGTCGAGGAGTTCAACGCCAAGACCCGGGATGTCAAGGCCGATATCCTTCACCAGCCCTCCACCCAGATCGAGGAATGGATCGGCGGCGGTAGCGAGTTCGGGGCGAACCTCTTCTACCTCTACGTTCGTTACGGTATCATCCTTTTCATCCTCCTGCTGGTTCCGGCCTTGAACCTATCGGGCATCACCCTGTCGAGGATGCGCCGCCGGATGGCCGAGCTTGGCGTACGCCGGGCTTTCGGGGCCACGCAAGGCACCATCCTCTGGCAAGTGCTGTCCGAGAACATGGTCTTGACCCTGCTCGGCGGACTGCTGGGATTGGCGATGTCGTACGGCGCCATGTTGTTGCTGAGGGACTGGTTGCTGGTCACCTCGCTGGGGAAGACGGGGCTTTCTACCGGGATGTTTAACGGGGCGGTCTTTATCGCCGCCTTCCTGTTCTGCCTCGTGCTGAACCTGTTTTCCGCCGGCCTCCCGGCTTGGCGAATGTCAAGATTGAATATTACGGACTCTATAAATGGTTGACGCTATGTATAAGATGATTCTAAAACAACTCTGGAACGAGCGCAAGGGGAACTTGTTTATCTGGTTGGAAATGCTCGTGGTCTCTATCTTCCTGTGGTACGCGGCGGACGCCTTGTTCGTGATGTACAGACTCTACTCGCAGCCCTTGGGCTTTAACATCGAGCATACGTATCATGTGAGTTTCGGCGTGATCCCGGAGGAAAGCCCCGATTATGACACGACCTCCGTGCATAGTGAGCGGGGAGGCGGGGATTACCTGACCTTGATGGACCGCATCCGCCGGAACCCCTCCGTGGAATCAATCTGTTTCACCACCGGCGTGCATTTCCATTACCGGGGATCGAATCAATACGCCACGTTCCGGAAGGACTCGTTGATCCGTAATGGCTTCGTGCGCTTCGTCTCGCCCACCTATTTCGAGGTGTTCGGCGTGAAGACGGCAGAAGGCGGTTCTCCCTCGGAGTTGGTGGACGCCCTGCGCGACAACCAAGTGGTGGTGACGGGCCGTGTAGCCGATGACTTCTTCGGTAACCCGGCGGCGGCCGTGCGCCAAGAGATCTATATCACCGACCAAGGCTCTCGTGATAGCGTGGCCTACCGTATCGGTGGTGTCTGCGAGAAACAACGTTACTGCGAGTTCACCGGTTATGATTACGCCTACTATAAGCTGGTGGACGAGAACAAGGTGGCCGAGGAGGGCGATTGGGTCGGAGAGGGCCTGAACACCTTCATCCGGGTGAAGCCCGGTGCGGACGGCGCCGCTTTCGCCACCAACTTCCGGAAGGAGATGGAGCAGCAATTGCGCGTGGGCAATATCTATCTGAAGGATGTTTTCCCGATGTCCCATTACCGGGACCAGTTCCTTGAGCGTTGGTTGGATCAAGTCCGCCTTTACGTGGCGGGCATCGCCTTCTTCCTGCTGAATGTCCTGCTCGGCGTGGTGGGAACCTTCTGGTATCGTACGCAACAAAGGAGCGCCGAGATCGGCCTCCGCATGGCGATGGGAGCCACCCGCAAGGGCATATTCTGGCAATTGGTGAAGGAGGGCTTGGCTCTACTCACCATCGCTTTCATCCCCTCTGCCGTCATCTTCGCCAACCTGCTGCATATGGAGGTGACGCAAGGCTCGGAGATACCGCCCGACATGGCCTCACGCCTGTTGTTCGGCTTCGTCTTATCGTATGCGGTGATGGCCGCGATGATTGTCGTGGGAATCAGTTTTCCGTCTTACCGGGCCATGCGGATGCATCCGGCGGACGCCTTGCGGCAGGAATGATCAGACACGGACATCTGTGTTCGGGAATGAACCGACTGTTCGATAATGGACAGTGCTTTTTCAGGAAGATGCCATGGAATCAATGAGATACGTTTCTGGCACGTAATTTGCTTTTAGGTGGCAAAGCCTAGCGATAGCAAGAGTTTAACAATAACAAGAGTCAAACAATAACAATTAAAATATTACAGTCATGATCAAACTAACGAATTTACAGAAGATTTACCGTACGAAAGAGATAGAGACAGTCGCGTTGGAAAACGTGAACCTAGAGGTGCAGCAAGGCGAGTTCCTCAGCATTATGGGGCCTTCCGGATGCGGGAAGTCCACCTTATTGAACATCATGGGCCTGCTGGACCTTCCTACCTCCGGCACGGTCGAGATCAACGGAGTAAACACGGTAGGCATGAGCGACAAGGAGTTGGCCGCTTTCCGTAACAAGCAGTTGGGTTTCGTCTTCCAGAGCTTCCACTTGATCAATTCCCTGAACGTGCTGGACAACGTGGAGCTGCCACTTCTCTACCGCAAGGTATCCTCCTCGGAGCGCCGCAAGCTGGCCGAGGCCGTGCTAGAGAAGGTCGGCCTGAGCCACCGTATGCGCCATTTTCCGACGCAGCTCTCCGGCGGTCAATGCCAGCGTGTGGCCATCGCCCGTGCGATCGTAGGTAACCCCGACATCATCCTCGCCGATGAGCCGACCGGTAACTTGGACTCCAAGATGGGTATCGAGGTCATGGACCTGCTCCACCAACTCAACAAGGAGGACGGCCGCACCATCGTAATGGTAACCCACAACGAGGCGCAAGCCAAGCAAACCAGCCGCACCGTGCGCTTCTTCGACGGAAGGCAGGTGCAGTAAGGGGCGGATCTAGGACACTACTGCTCGCATCACTCATGATAGCTATCATGCGTTAATCATGAAAGCTATCATGAATCGTTCATGAAAGTTATCATGTGTCGCTCATGAAAGCTGTCATGTGTGATACGAGCAGGGAAGGCTCGGGAGCTATCTCACTAGGAAGGTGAGTGTTCCATAGCGGGGTTGCTTGTATGGACGCGAGTTGGGTGTGTATTGCGTCACCACCTCCGCCACCCACTCGCCGTCGGTGAAAGCGAAGCCGGGCGTGAAGCAAAGTCGTTTGCCGGTATTGATAAACACCTCGGAGGGCGGGTAGAAGTGTTCTTCCGAGCCGTCGGGGCGGTGCAGGTAGAGACCCACGCGGGGATCGTCGCCCATCAGTTTCAGCCGGTCGCCATAGATGGAGATGAAGTGGTGCTCACCTGCCGGAAGCTGGTTGTAAGGCTCGTCGCTGTCGGGCGTGCGAGGCTGGATGCGGAGGCTGACGTAAGCGGGACGGGGCTGGGAGTTGTAATCCAGTTGGTAGGTCTCGTTCACGGCACGCAAGTTTGCCACCCGTTGTTTCAGCTCCGGCGCGGGGCGCAGGCGTGGGGCGAGCGTATGGCGGTTGGGGTTGAACTTCTCGTACAGGCTCTCGAAAGGCCCGTTCACGGTCAGTTCCGTCCGCCCGAAGCCGAAGTCCACGTTGTAGCCCTCCTCGATGGCGTCGTAGATCTCCCGCTTGAGGAGGTTGAAGGTGGTGATGAGCGTCTCCTTGCGATACTCGCTCCGTTTGTCTACGACACGGGCGGCGATGTCATCGATGCTGAGCGTACGTTGCCATACGACGCTTCCCTTGTAGCTCGCGTTACCGGGCAGATGGCTCTTGCTGACGCGGAGGCTCAGCTTGCGAAACGGCTTGGGCAGCTCCGACTTAGGTAATTCTTTATCCATGATCTCGTGGTTTAATGAATGATTAAGTGGCAAAGATAAGAAAGATAACGTGAATCGAATGAGTATGTACAAGATCTACATAAAGCAAGCATGGGCCTTGATCCGGCAGGAGCGCTTCTTCAGCTCGGTCTACATCGTAGGCACGGGGCTGGCCATCTCTATGGTAATGGCGCTGGCGGTGGCCTACCATATACGTACGGCGAATATCGCTCCCGAGGTGCATCGGGACCGGATGTGCTACCTCTCGAACGTGACATACAAGTTGAATGGCACGAAGAGCAATTACAAGGCGGCTTGCGGCCCTCGCCTCGTCAAGGAGGTGATCGGTAATCTCCGCGTCCCGGAGGACGTGGCGGTGACCACCAACTCCTTCATGATGCCTTTCTCTTATGGTGACGCTTTCATGCGACTGCCCGGTGGAGACGAGTCTCCCAAGGTGAGGTTGAAAGGCTGCGACGACGGCTTCTGGCGTGTCTACCGCTTCGATTTCGTGGAGGGGCGGCCCTTCACCGAGGCCGAGTTCCTCTCCGGCATGCCCCGTGCGGTGCTGTGCCGCTCGTTGGCCGGCCGGCTGTTTGGGCACGAGGCGGCGGCGGGGCAGACGATCTTGCTGAACGGCTTGGAGTATACCGTGAGCGGTGTTGTGGACGACGTCTCCGGCATAACCGCCGATGTCTACGCCGAGGCGTGGGTCACTTATTCCTCCCTCTCCGTCGCCATGGACCATGCCTTGGGCGAGCGTGACGGGGCCGTCGGCCTGCTGGAGGCAAATATCCTGCTTGCCGACGCGTCCGACCTGCCGGCTCTCTCGGAGGAACTGCGGCGGGAGGTGAGGCGCTATAATAGCGGGCTGTCCGAAGGGCAGGTGGTATGCGAGGAGCCCTTGAGCTATGCCGACAATCTCCTTTCCGGATTGTTCGGCCCCGAGACCTACATCGTGCTTGGGATGGCGCTCCTCCTTTTCTTGTTGGTACCGGCGCTGAACCTTTCCGGGATGAACGCGTCGAGAATACAAGAGCGTGTCGGCGAGCTGGGTATCCGCAAGGCGTTCGGGGCGACGAAGGCTACGCTGATGGGGCAGGTCTTCGTGGAGAATATGGTGCTGATGCTGCCCGGGGGCGTGGCGGGGCTGCTCTTCTCCTACGTGCTGGTGTTCATCTTCCGTAACGCCCTCCTCGTGCCTGGGTTCAATCTTCTGGGGACGAGCGGGGATGTCTTCCTCTCGCCGGGGATGCTGCTCAATATGTCGGTCTTCGCGTACGCCTTCGGGGTTTGCGTCGCATTGAACCTGCTTTCCTCGATGCTGCCCGCTTGGAGGATCGTGAGGGGGAATATAACGGATGCGTTGAATGGATAAATAGGAGATACGGTTATGATAATACATATATTGAAACTGATAAGGTCCCGCATGGGGGGCAGCGGATGGATACTGGCCGAGTTGCTGGTGGTGTTCGTGGTGATCTGGTTCATGACCAGCTACTTCTTGATGATGGGTAAGTCGTGGTATGAGCCGGTGGGCTACGACCTCGAGGGCGTCTACCATGCGGTATTGGCCGTCCGTCCCTCCAACAGTCCCTCGTTCGTTACCTACGAGGAGGGCGGCGATGAGGCTGCGCGCGACGTGGAGCGTATCGTGGAACGCCTCCGGGGGCATGCCGACGTGGAGGCCGTGGCGCTCTCCGTCTCTTCCTTGCCCTATACCCTTTCTTGGTCGGGAAGCCGGGTGACGAGGGATTCCGTCAGCGTAAGCGTACGGCTGATGACCGTCTCGCCGGACTACTTCCGTGTGTTTGGCATCCGTCCCGCCTCGGGCGAAAGCCCGGAGAGGCTGGGCGAGGCTCTGTCCGGGACAAGGGAAGGCAGGGATCGGGTGATATCGGCGGAGTTGGCGAGGCGGCTATATGGCACGACCGACGCTATCGGGGCCGATATCTACCTGCATGGTGATACCCTTCCCGGACACGTGGTGGCGGTGACAGGGCCGGTCCGCAATGACGAGTTCGACCGCCGGAAGCAATGTATCCTCTTCTCCTTGCTCGACCTGCGGGAGCTTAACGATCTTACACAGGTGCAGATAACCTTCCGCCTTCGCCCTTCCGTGGCTACGGCCGGTTACGCCGATCGGTTCCTGAAAGCGATGAAGCGTCAATTGATGGTGGGCAACTTCTGGGTGTCGGAGGTGCGAGCCTACCCCGACGTGCGATCCTCTTATCTGGAGAACTCGATCGAGAGTAACGCCCAGCGGATCGTCTCCGCTCTGGGCCTGTTCCTGCTCACGAACGTGTTCCTCGCGGTGATCGGCACGTTCTGGTTTCACGTGAGCCGCCGCCGTGCGGAGCTGGGCTTGCGTATGGCGATGGGTTCCACGCGTGCCTCCATCTTGGGCTTGGTGATGGGGGAGGGCTTGATGTTGCTGACGATCGCCACCGTCCCGGCCCTGTTGATTTGCGTGAATCTAGCCTGGATTGACTTGATGCCGCCCGGCTTGGTAGAATCCAAGGTAGGCTGCTTCCTGATCAACTCCCTGCTGACTTGGCTGATCTTGGCGCTCATCATCAGCCTTGCCACTTGGTATCCGGCCCGCAAAGCCTCCAGCTTGGAACCCGCCGATGCCCTGCGCTATGACGGATAACAGATAACACCCGGTTGTAGAGACGGGGCGTGCCCCGTCTCTCACCGACTGATAGAATATTTAAATGGAATGAATATGTATAAGATCTACTTAAAACAAGCATGGGCCCTGATCCGGCAAGAACGGCTGTTCAGCTCGGTCTATATCGTGGGGACGGGATTGGCGATCTCGCTGGTGATGGTGCTGTCCATCGTGTTTTACGTGAAAATGGCCTCTATTTATCCGGAGATGGACCGGGACCGGTTGCTGACCGTGAAGAGCGCTGCGCTGAAGAATGAGAAAGGGGGCACGAGCAGTGGCCCGGTATCGCCCCGCTTCGTGGAAGAGTGCCTTGCGGGGGTGCCCGGCTTGGAGGCGTTGGCGCTATGTTGCGATGACGCCGCCTCCGCTTTCGTGCAGCCGGTGGGCAGTCCCGTGCAGATACCGGTCATGAAGATGGGGGTAAACGATGGGTTCTGGAAAGTATTCTCCTTCCGTTTCCTGGAGGGCAAGCCTTTCACCGAGGCCGATTTCCGGTCGGGGATGCCCGTGGCGGTAATCGCCCGCTCACTGGCCAAGAGGCTTTATGGAGAAGGTAGTGCCGTGGGGCAGACCTTGAGCCTCGACTTTACCTCATTTCGTGTGGTGGGCGTGGTGGATGACGTATCTTACCTGATGGATCGGGTTTTCTCGCAGGTCTGGTACCCATATACCCAAGTGCCCGACTTCGAGGAGCGGGTCCGATACTCGGAGGCGCGTATGCCCGGGCTAGGCCCCTTGAAGGTCTATATGCTCGTGAAGGACAAGGCCGATATCGGCAAGGTGCGGGAGGCGGTGGCGGATAACGTGCGTCGCTTCAACCAATCGTTGAACGTGGATGGCAAACGTGAGTTCTCCCTTCTTGGGCAGCCGGATCGCCATTGGGAGAGTATCTTCCGGTATTGGTCGAACGTGGAGCCGGATATCGTGGGAGACTTGAGCCGTTATGGGGTGATTTTCCTGCTCCTGCTGCTCGTCCCCGCCGTCAGCCTCTCGGGCATGGCCGATTCCCGTATGGAGCGGCGTCTGGGCGAGCTGGGCGTGCGGCGTGCTTTCGGGGCTCCCAAGGGGGCGTTGATCGGGCAGGTCTTGATGGAGAACTTCCTGTATACGCTGCTGGGCGGCTTGGTGGGACTCCTGTTCTCCTTCCTGTTGGTGACGTTCGCCAGTTCGTGGGTCTTCAAGATCGGCAACGGCTTCTCGGATGCCGCCCCGGATGGCGTGGACGTATCGCTCTCCATGGGGATGTTGTTCAACCCGTGGGTCTTCTTGATCGCCTTGTGCGTATGTTTCCTGTTAAACCTGATGTCGGCGTTGTGGCCCGCTTGGCGTGCGTCAAGGCGACCTATCGTTGATTCGTTGAACGCTTAAATGGAGGGAAGAAAGATATGTGGAAAATAACTTGGATACAATTGATGAACCGCTGGCGTAGCAACGTGTGGGTGTGCGTGGAGTTGCTGCTCGCCTTTTGCCTGGCGTGGTACATGGCGGATTACTTCTTCGTGGAGATCTATAACCGTAGCCTCCCCTCCGGACGCGGCTACGCCGATGTCTGGCAGGTAGAGATGGGCCTCTTGCCGGAAACCTCCCCCGACTATCGAGTCGCCGAGAGCGACTCGATCGCCATGCTGGGAAATTATGAGCGGATAAAAGACCGCTTGTGCGATTATCCGGGAGTGCAGGCGATGGGCGCGGCCTCGGAGTGTTACTCCACGCCTTATACGGGCTGTTATTACGGTATTGGTTTGGCGAACGCGGCCGATACGAGTAAGCGGGAAGCGGTCATGAGGTATGAGATAGATCCTACCACGGATTTCCTGTCGGTCTTCAACCATTCGTACGCCAAAGACGGCCGTCCGGTATCTACATCCGATTTTGATTGGGGAGACCCCCGCGCTATAGTAACCACCCGGATGGTGGAGCGAAAGGTATTTGGAGAGGCATCCGCCGTTGGGCGTGAGGTGAAAGACCCTTTCGACGAGGAGGGCCCGACTTATATCGTAAAGGGTGTCTTAGAGGATATCAAGCGTTTTGACAATAGCCTACCCCAAGGTGCCGCCTTCTTGGCGATCCGTCCCTCGGCGGAGGAGATCCCCGAGATGAATTATTTCATACGGATCGATCCTGCCGTGGCAGGCCCTCGTTTCGCCGATACGTTCCGGGAGAAGATGAGCCGTGAGCTTCGGGTGGGGAACTTCTACCTGAAACGCCTGACCTCCTATGAACGGATCAAGGCCGATACCGATTATTCCTTTGGCGTTACCTACGATTACCGGGTCCGTATGGCGTTGATGGCCTTCTTGGGCTTGAATATCCTGCTTTGCGTGATGGGTACGTTCTGGTACCGGGTGCGGATGCGCCGGGGAGAGATCGGGTTGCGCATGGCGATCGGTTCGCCCCGTGAAGAGATACGTAGCCAGATGGCTCGTGAGGGCATATGCCTGTTACTCATGGCGACCCCGCTCGCCTTGTTGATAGAGGCTCAATTCGTGATGGTCGGCTTCTTGGACATCCCCAAAGGGACCTTGCCGGAGCTTTACTGGCCGGCGATCCTGCCGCTCCGTTTCTTGCTGGTGAATATCCTGACATGGATACTGCTGGCTATCGTCATCCTGCTCGCCGTCTGGCTTCCCGCCAGCAAGGCCGCCGAGATGGAGCCGGCCGAGGCGTTGCGGTATGACGGATAACAGATAATGCCCCGTCTCCCACCGACTGAATCGTATAATTAAATCAAATGAATATGTACAAGATCTATCTAAAACAAGCCTGGGCCTTATTGAAAGAGAACAAGCTCCTTTCCGGAGTCTCTATCTTCGGTACGGCCTTGGCGATTTGCATGATCATGGTGATCGTGATCGTATGGCAGATGCGTACCGCCAATTACTCACCGGAAGACTATCGGGACCGGATGATGTACGTCAGTGATACCCGTGCCTCCTACAAAGAGAACGAATCTTATAACGACTGCTACCTTCTTGCTTCCCGGGTGGTGAAAGATTGTTTCTATCCCTTGCGCTCTGCCGAGAAGGTGGGCATGGCCTATCATGGCGTGCAACGCTTGGCGGCAGTGGCGGATCATACGGTGGAGTTCAAGTGCGACGTGACCTTTACGGACGCGGCGTTCTGGAATATCTTCAACTTTCGCTTCCTCTCCGGTAAGCCTTATGGCGAGGAAGAAGTGCAAAGTGGCATCATGGATGCTGTGGTAAGCGAGTCCGTGGCACGTCGGCTCTATGGTACGACTGAGGTCGTAGGCCGTACGGTCGAGATCAGCTACGTGCCCTATACCATTCGTGCCGTCGTGCGGGATGTCTCCCTGCTGGCCGAGTCTGCCTATGGCGATGTCTGGCTGCCTTATACCACGGACAATTCTTTGTATGATGATAGTTCCGACCGTCTCATCGGGGGGTTCCGTTGTTATATCCTCGCTAGTTCGTCCGCCGACTTTGGTGCGATCCACTCCGAGGCCGAGGCGAATATCGCTCGCCTGAACGAATCACAGAGCACGCACCTACTGAAAATTGGAGGAGGACCTGATACCCATTTGGGCGATTTGGCTCGCGAGGACGCTTTCTCTGAGCCGAATGTACGGGAACTGGTAATGAAATATCTGATCATCGTCCTTGTCCTTTTGCTGATCCCAGCCATCAACATGAGCGGTATCACGCAAAGCCGGATGCGTAAACGTATGGCGGAGATCGGAGTGAGGAAGGCGTTCGGGGCGACACGGTCGGAACTACTGACGCAGGTACTCTACGAGAATCTGTTGCAGACCTTGCTGGGAGGTGTGTTAGGTTTGTTTTTCTCATACGCCTCCGTACTGCTCTTGTCCGATTGGTTGCTAGATACGGGCACGGCATCGATGGGTATCGGTCGCACCTTCGTCAATGCGGAGATGATGTTCAATCCATTGATCTTCCTTTATGCGTTCCTTGCTTGTCTTGCGTTGAACCTGCTGAGCGCCGGCATCCCGGCTTGGCGAGCCTCACGGATGCGTATCATCTCGGCTCTCAACGAGAATGTTCATTAATCTCCCGCATTGGATGATAGCTATACTAAAATAATAGAAAGATATGATACGACATTTATTACAATTGATCTGGAACCAGCGCAAGCAAAACGCTTGGTTGTGGGCTGAGCTATTGCTGGTCTCGGTCTTCCTTTGGTTCCTTGTGGACTACCTGTATGTGATGGGGCGCACGTATACGGCTCCTCTGGGCTTCGATATCCGGCATACGTACAGCATCGTGATCAGCAGCCTTTCGGAAAGAAGCCCGGATTATATCCCGAAGGAGAAGCGGGAGCGGCCGGATGGTGTTCATCTGCTGACGGCGTTGGATCGCATCCGCACCTATCCCGGCGTGGAATCGGCCTGCCTTACGGATGGGGGGATGCCTTATTATATGGGAAGCCGTAACCTCGTTTGGCGGATTGATACGTTGCAGGTGCCCTGCCGCTATGCTTTCGTCACCCCGGAGTTCTTCGACGTGTTCCGTATCTATGACAAGGAGGGCGAGACGGCTTCCTTGAAACGGGCCATCGAGGATAACAACTCCATCGTAATCTCCGCCGACGTGGAGACGATGAATCCCGGCCTTTCCCTACTCGGGCAAAAGGCGTACCGGGGGAATGTGACCGACGAGATCGAGGAGACGATCCGTGGTATCAGCGTCCCCATCCGCCGTCATGAGTACACCAAGGCGGAACCCAACGTCTATAGGGCCCTGCGGCTAAGCCGGATGGAGGAAGGATACTATGAGGGGATGATAGATGCCGTGCGACTCTGCGTACGTGTCCGTCCGGATGTCGATAATGCTGATTTCCCCGCACGCTTCCGCAAGGATATGGCCGAACAGCTTCGGCTAGGCAACCTCTATCTGCTAGACGTACAGCCCTTGTCATATATTCGCGACGGCTATATCCGTTCGATCGGCGTAGAGAACGAGGTGAAAACCCGTGTGGCGGTAGCCTGCTTCCTATTGGCGAATATATTCCTCGGCATCATCGGTACCTTCTGGTTCCGTACGGAATATCGCAAAGGCGAGATGGGGCTTAGGATGGCCTTAGGCTCTACCCGCCGTCAGTTGAACTCGATCATGGTGGGAGAGGGTGTCCTATTGCTGGTCTTGGCGTTCATCCCGTCCTTAGTCATCAGCTTCAACATCGCCCATATGGATTTGATAGATACCTATCAGCTTCCGTTCACGTGGCTGCGCTTCGCGATTTGCGGAGGGATTACGTTTGTCTTGATCGTCCTCATGATCATCTGTGGCGTATGGTATCCCGCCCGCTCGACAGCCCGCTTGGAGCCGGCGGAGGCTCTGCATTACGAGTGATCAGGGTAGCGTAGCCTGCTTTCGGGAGTGTCCGATAACGAGCCAGATGTTCGTTATCGGACACTTTTTTATGATATGGCTGTTGATATACAGCTGCTTACGTCTTTGGCACAGCATTTGCTAATAGATAGATAACAGTCATAAAAACGAACACATATGTATAGGCAATATTTTAGACAAGCTCTACAGATGCTGAAAGAAAGCCCTTTCTTCAGCGTGATTACCATTCTGGGCACGGCCTTGGCGATCTGCATGATCATGGTGATGGTCATTGTCTTCGAGATACAAAATAAAGGCTTCAAGCCGGAGTTGAACCGGGATCGGACGCTTTATGTGAAGGACGTGGCGATCACGCATAAGAATGAGGAGGATGGCGGTATGAACTATTCCCTTGTCGGTGGCCGTGTGGCTAAGGAGTGCTTCTTTACGCTGAAAACCCCGGAGGCCGTCAGCATGCAATTGATGCGGATGCAAACGCTGGTCACTTCCACGGATCAAACGAGACGGATGAAATGCGATCAGATACGGACCGACGAGGGCTTCTGGAAGATCTTCGATTTCGAGTTCTTGGCGGGAAAACCATTCCTGCGGAGCGATGTGGAGAGTAATATCAAGAAAGCGGTGATCAGTCGTAGGTTGGCACTCCGTATATTCGGGTTGGCAGACGAGAGCGTGATCGGGCAAACGATATTGGTGGCACGCCGTCCATATGTGGTTGGCGGTATCGTGGAGGACGTATCTCCTCTCGCCAACCGTGCGTATGCCCAGATCTGGATTCCTTATGCTCAATCCGATGTGGATCGGCTGATAAACGAGGAGACATTGGAGGGTCTGATCGGTAGTTATCGGGTCTTGATATTGGCTCGCTCAAGCGGTGACTTCAACAAGATCAAGACCGAGGTGGAGCAAAACGTAGCCCGGTTTAATAATTCCTTGCAAGAACTCAAGATTGACTTGATGAAGCAGCCGGATACGCAGATGGAGAGCCGCCTTCGCTTGTGGAGTAATGTCGTGCCCGACGTGCCGAGAATGTTGGGGCAGTATGCGTTGGTCTTGATCGTCTTGCTTCTGGTCCCGGCTATGAACCTCAGCGGGCTTACAGCGTCGAGGATGCAGAAACGCATGGGGGAGCTGGGGGTACGGAAAGCGTTTGGTGCGAACCGTGGCACGTTGATACGGCAGGTACTGGCGGAGAATCTCGCCGTGACGTTATTGGGCGGGGTGTTGGGATTGCTGTTCTCCTATGTGGCGGTCTTCTTGCTTAAGGATTGGCTGCTAGGCTCGTTCGAGCTGGCTTCCTTGAATAGCGGCCTGACGTTGAGCGCGGGGATGTTGATCCGTCCGGCTATATTCTTCTTTGCTTTCCTGTTCTGTTTATTACTGAATCTGCTGAGTGCGGCTATCCCGGCGTGGAACGCCTCTAGCGGGAATATAGTGGATTCATTGAATGATAAGTAATAACCGGTTTTGTTAATTCTATAATTCGTCACTGATATGATAAAGCATCTAGTAAAGATCATCTGGAACCAACGTAGGCGCAATGGATGGATGGCCGCCGAGATCCTGCTGGTATTCGTGGTTCTGTGGTACATAATCGATTCGCTAATGGCGGTTGGGAAAGTCTTCTTCGCCCCGATGGGATGGGATATCGACCATGTCTATTGGATCTCGATGGGCGTGGAGGAGGTAGACCGGAACGAGATGGATTCTACCTATCGATACGTCACTTCCGGACGCAGCATGCTGACGGCGATCGACCGTATCAAGACCTGCCCGGGTGTGGAGGCGGTGGGCGCGGGGCTGATGTCCATGCCGCATACGGGAGAGAACCGGTACATGCAGGTAGACGTGAACGATTCTATAAATGTTGAGTACGTGAAGCTACTGGAAGTGACACCCGGTTTTCTGGAGGTGTTTAATTTCCGTCCCATGGAGGGCGAGAAGAAGGATTGGGAAGAGATGCTGAACGGGCGTCAGGTCGTTCTTTCCGCCGGCCTGTTTAGGGAATTTCAGGAGAAAGGCGGCAAACGGGATGAGGGGATTTCCTTCTGGGGGGATAGGCGATCGATCGGTGGGGTTACCGCCGATTTCCGTGCCGACCGTTTCACGAAAAGCTGTAGCTGGCTGTTCATGCCTTTGACGGATGAGGAGATCGCCGAGGACGATACCGATTTCCATGTGAAGATCGCCGTCCGGGTAAACCCTTCTGCGGATCATGATTTCCCGGAGTTCTTCGTGAAGCAAATGGAGAAGCAACTCTCCATAGATCGTTTGTATTTGCTGGATGTCATCCCATACTCGGACTTGAGATATAGCATGGAATTAAGGAATGGCGTAAAATCCGAGTTGCAGAACCAGATAGCCGTGATGGGATTCTTGCTGTTCAATATATTCTTGGGGATCATCGGCACGTTCTGGTTCCGCACGGAACAACGGAAAGGGGAGATGGGGTTGCGGATCGCTTTGGGTTCCACCCGTTTTAGCTTAAAGGGGATCATGATTGCCGAGGGGGTATTATTGTTGACATTGATCGCTGTCCCGGCCTTATTGATCTGTTTTAATCTTCATGTGTCGGAATTGACGAAAGGATTCTATATGGATTATACGATAGCCCGTTTTGCGGCGGGGTTCCTTATAACCTACTTAGTCATGGCGGTGATGATCATCTTGGGGATATGGTATCCGGCTCATCAAATGGCACGGTTGGAACCTGCGGATGCCTTACGGTATGAATAACACTTTTTGTTTAACATATTACACTTACACACAATTGAAAGCCCGGTCTTGTAGTGATACATGGCCGGGCTGTTTTCGTGTTTGGCAAAAATTCGCGAGTTAAAACGTCATTGACGCATATACCCCATAATGCCCGTCTCCCGCTACCGGGCTGATAGACAGGTTATGTTTCTTTGCGAACGGACGGGTAAAGATATAGGCGCTACCGGCGCCGATAACGGCTCCCGCCGCCACGTCCCACCAATCATGCTTCTTCCCATAGACCCGGCTCCAACCCACGTAGGTAGATACCGCATAAGCCGGAATACCCCATTTCCATCCATAACGCCTTTGGATAAAAGCGGCTCCCGCAAAGGATACGGAGGTATGCATGGATGGGAACGAATGATTATCGCTGAAGTCGGGCCGCTCTTTCTTCACTAGGTATTTCAGCGCATAGGTTACGCCCAATGTCGTAACCCCGGTGAATACGCCTTGTTTCAGCCCTTGCCAATCTTGGGTTGCCAATACGGTCGCTAGACTCGCCACCGGAGTGATAAACACCAATACGTCTCCCGAGGTCCGTATGGCTTTCCGGCTACCGGTCACCTTCAATTCTTGTCCGTTAACGGACAGGCACAGCATGAGCATTGTAATTGCGAAAAGGATATGTCTCATAGATTTAAAATATAGTTGCTATTTTAGGTATAAAAATGATAAACCCGACGATCGCTGCCGCTATCGCCATCAATAATACAGCTCCCGCCGCCAAGTCTTTCGTTCGCTTGATAGCCTCATTATACTCAGGGGAGACCAAATCTGCTAGGGCCTCGATGGATGAATTGACCGCCTCGGCAGCTAATACCGCTCCGATCACGATCGTTACTGCGATCCATTCCATGCGGGAAAGTCCGAATACCACCCCGGCTATAAGTACACAAACTGCCGCGAAACAATGGATCCAAGCGTTATGCTCCTTCGTGATCAATAGCTTGATTCCGTTGAAAGCGAATTTAAAGCTTCTGGCTCTCTTTCGAAATGTGAAACCGTCATTCTTCATTTTTATAGCATCTCTTATTGAGGAGGGCAAATATAGGTATTTTTTGCCTTTATCGCATATCCTGACGAACAAACAGGATATTCACCTTTCATATTCCGCAATTCGTTAAGATTACTTGTTGGTTTTTATCTGGAACGATAACTTCGTTGATTAAAAAAGTACCTGTGATATGAGCATAGATCAAAGTAAAAGAATAAATTTATGGCTTGAAATCAGATATGAAGATAAAATATAACTTTCTAAGTCCGTTGCTAATGGCGATATTGACGATCTGTTGCCTGTGGATTGTTACGGATGTCGCTTATGGTGTTCGCATGTGGGAACTGGGAGTGGATGCGTGGATCGGGCGTATCAAGGCCCTTGCTATTATATTGATCGGCGTTAGCTTATCTTATTTGTTTTTTAATTACTTGGCTAATACTTTTTTAGATAGGAATAAAGAGCGGAGGTCCCGCCCGGTATTCCGGGAATATCTATGGGTGGTCTTGTTTAATTTAGTCGTGCTCAATATCGGCTTATATATCGTGATCTATTCTATAAATGGAACGACCTATCGGTGGGGAGAGGCGTTAATGATCAATGCGGTAGCTGTGCCGATCTTTCTCCTATACTATTTCTTGATCCGTAATAATATATTAGCCAAACGCTATTCGGAGAAAATCGTTCAATTGGAGAAACTGAGAGTAGATCAGCTGGAAACGCAATTGAAGCTGCTGAAGATGCAATACCATCCCCATTTCCTGTTTAATGCCTTGAATACGATCTATTTCTTGATCGATGAGGAAAATGAGGAAGCGATTGAGGCTGTAGAGTTACTTTCGGACTTACTCCGTTATCAATTATATGATATAAATACGAAAGTGACGATCGAAGAGGAGATTGATTATTTGCGAACATATATTCAATTCCAGCGACTTCGTATGACGAAACGCTTACAGTTCGAGGAGTCCTTTGACCCGGAATTGACCGGACAAAAAATACACCCGTTGCTTTTCCAGCCATTATTGGAGAATGCGTTTAAATATATAGGCGGAGCGTATCGGATACAAGTATCTATGCGGAAAGAGGATTCAAAGGTATGCTTTGGAGTAAGCAATACTTTCAATCCGGATTTCTTGGAACAAAGAAAGGGGAAAGGCATTGGGATCGACAATCTGAGAAAACGGTTGGAGCTATTGTACCCGGATAAACATGAGTTACGTATAAAAAAAGACAATACCCGTTTTAGGGTTGAGTTATGTATTGATTTATCAGAATAATATGGAAATAAAGTGTATCATAACGGATGATGAGCCAATCGCCAGAAAAGGACTTCGGCGACACATCGGTAAAATTGATTTTCTGACCATCGTCGGAGAATGTGAGGACGCTATACAACTCAATAATATGCTGAATTCGGTTCAGGCGGATTTGCTTTTTCTGGATATAGAGATGCCGGATATGTCTGGACTGGACTTCTTGGAGAGTGCTCAGAACACACCGAAGGTAATTATCACCTCGGCATACGAGCGGTATGCGTTGAGAGGATATGAGTTTGACGTGGTGGACTATTTATTGAAACCGATCTCTTTTTCCCGTTTCCTGAAATCGGTCAATAAAGCACATGCGTTGATGGAATCTACATCGAAAAGCGAGGAGCCTGCTTATATCTTTGTCAAGACGGAGAAGCAACTTAAAAGGCTTTATTTAAAGGAGATTCAATTTATAGAGGGCATGGAGAACTATATTGTTATCCATACCCTCACTTCCAAAGAGATCGTTCATCTCCGGTTGAAGAGTATATTGGAAACGTTGCCGGCACAAATTTTTATGCAAGTGCACCGCTCTTTCATCGTGAATCTTTCTTATGTACAAGCGATAGAAGGAAATCTATTAATCATTGGGGAGCATAAAATTCCGGTGTCGCGCTCTTTACGGGAAGAGGTCTATAAATCGATCGTCAATAATCAACTCATTCAAAGATAAGTATCCAAAAACGAACACACTGTTCATTATCGAACACTTTAAATATTCCTATTTATCGGATTATCAATAGTATATGTTTTTGGCATGCCTTTTGCCTTAGGCAGGATAAAAAAACTTATACTAAGATGAGAAGGATCTATATAGCGATGTGTTGTCTGTGGGTGGGGATTTCGGGAGTATGTGCCCAAGACAATACGAATAAAGTTCGAATAACCCTGCGGCAAGCGATCCAGATCGCACAGCTTCAATCCGTAGACGCTGCCGTGGCGCTCAATGAGTTGCGAACGGCCTATTGGGAATTCCGTACGCATCGGGCGGATCAGTTGCCGGAAGTGATATTTACGGGGACTCTGCCTTCATATAGCAAGCAATACTCGAAGTACCAGCAATCGGATGGTTCTTATACCTATGTGCAAAACAATGCCTTAGGCTTAAATGGAGAGATCTCTATCGCCCAGAACATAGCCTTGACCGGAGGTAAGATCGCCTTGAATACCTCCTTGGATTTTACCCGTCAGCTAGGTAGTGGCGCTTACAACGAGTTTATGAGCGTACCTGTTAGTTTGACATTGACGCAACCGATCTTCGGCGTGAATGACCAAAAATGGAAACGTCGTATCGAGCCTGTTCGTTACCAAGAGGCTAAGGCCGCTTATATGGAGAACGTGGAGAATGTAACGATCGCTACCATCACGAATTACTTCAACTTACTGTTGGCGGAAGATAATCTGGATATCTGTAATCAGAACTTGCTGAACGCCAATAAACTCTATGACATAGCGGTAGCGAAGCGTAAGATCGGGCATATCTCGGAGAGCGAGTTGATGCGTTTGAAACAGTCGGCCTTGCAAGCGAAAGGTAAGCTAACCGAGGCCCAATCCAATTATAACGCGATGATGTTCAAGCTCCGTTCCTTTTTAGGGATGAGCGAGCAAGACGTGATCGAGCCTGTTCTTCCCGAGGCGATAGAAGGGGTCCGTATGGATTATCAGGCGGTATTGGAGAAGGCTCAAGAAAATAACTCGTTCTCAAAGAATATCATGCGCCGTCAGTTGGAAGCGGATTATGATGTGGCGACCGCCAAAGGAAACCGTCGAAGTATTAACCTGTTTGCCTCCGTGGGTTATACCGGTAAGGATATGTCCATGCGAGGAGCTTACAATCCATTGAAAGATAACCAGATCGTAGAGGTCGGGCTTTCGATTCCTATCTTGGACTGGGGAAAACGGAAGGGAAAGGTAAAAGTAGCCGAATCGAATCGGGATGTCGTACTTTCCAAGATTCGTCAGGAGCAAATGGATTTTAATCAAGATATCTTCCTCTTGGTGGAGAATTTCAACAATCAGGCCGCTCAATTGGAGATAGCCGCCGAGGTGGACACGTTGGCGGAAAAGCGCTACAAGACCTCGATCGAGACTTTCATGATCGGAAAGATCGATATCCTAGACCTGAATGACGCCCAGAGTTCGAAGGATGACGCGAAGCAAAAGCATATCCAAGAACTGTATTATTACTGGCGTTATTTTTATAACATCCGTAGTATAACATTGTATGATTTCTTGAATAATCGTACATTAGATGCCGATTTCGAGGAAATCGTGAAACGATAAATTGATTATATGATACTGATAATAGATGATGATGCGGCTGTTCGTTCCTCGCTTACATTCCTGCTAAAACGTGCGGGTTTCCGGCCGGAGGCGGTTCCGGGGCCGAAGGAGGCCTTGGAGGTAGTCCGTGCCACGGCGCCGGAGCTGATCTTGATGGATATGAACTTCACGTTGACTACCACGGGTGAGGAGGGGATTCAATTATTGAGACAGGTGAAGATCTTTCGTCCCGATGTACCTGTGATCTTGATGACCGCTTGGGGATCGATCTCTTTGGCCGTGCAGGGAATGCAAGCCGGAGCCTTCGATTTTATCACGAAGCCTTGGAATAACTTGGTATTATTAAAATCGATCCGGACCGCCTTGGAACTGAGCGAGCAGAAGAAGGAGGCAAACGCTCCCTTGAACCGTTCGGATGCCGATCATAAATTTCATTTTGATAAGATCGTGGGGCAAAGTGCCGCTTTGATGGATGTCTTGGGGACGGTCTCGCGTATCGCTCCGACAAACGCCTCTGTTTTGATTACCGGCGAGAGCGGTACGGGTAAAGAGCTGATAGCGGAAGCGATCCATGCGAATAGCCCCCGGTCGAAAGAGGCTTTCGTAAAGGTAAACTTAGGCGGACTTTCCCAAAGTCTTTTTGAGAGCGAGATGTTCGGACATAAGAAGGGGGCTTTTACGGATGCGTACATGGATCGGGTAGGGCGTTTCGAGATGGCGAACAAAGGTACGATCTTCTTGGATGAGATCGGCGATTTGGAACTGTCTTGCCAAGTAAAGCTGCTTCGGGTATTGCAAGACCAGACCTTTGAGGTCTTGGGGGATAGCCGCCCCCGGAAGGTGGATATACGGGTCGTAAGCGCTACAAACTGGGATTTACGATCGATGGTGGCGGACCGTACGTTCCGTGAGGATCTTTTTTACCGGATCAATTTGATCACGGTGCATTTACCCGCCTTACGTGAGCGAAGGGAGGATATCCCATTGCTGGCCCGGTATTTCGCGGATAAGCAATCGGAGATCAATGGGCTACCGAGGGTGGAGTTCTCATCGGATGCCCAGACCTATTTAAGCCGTCTCCCTTTTCCCGGTAATATCCGTGAGTTGAAGAACTTGGTGGAGCGGACGATCCTTGTGTCGGGTAAGACGCTTTTGGATGCCGCTGATTTTGAGGTTCATTGCGTGGATACATCCAGCTCTAAATCGACGATTCCGCCTTCTTTGGAGGGCTTGACCTTGGATGAGTTGGAGAAGCAAACCATCTTACGCTCCTTGGAAGCGCATGGAGGTAATTTATCGCATGTCGCTACGGCGTTGGGAATCAGTCGTGCCGCCTTGTACCGGAGATTAGAGAAATACGGAATCCCGATCGATAAATAAGAAGAGGCAAGGATGAGGCTGAAAGGACTATTCTGGATATTGACGACGCTGCTGTTGACTATATTGGCGGTGGTGACTTATTATGTCTTTTATACGTCTTCTATCCGGATGTTTTTCGCGGTAGAAGCCTTGGTCTTGCTTACGATCATCTATTTATTTGTCTTTTATCGCCGTATCATAAAGCCCTTGCATATCATCGGTAACGGTATGGAGCTGTTGAAAGAGCAAGACTTTAGTTCCCGCTTGGGAAAGGTCGGGCAAACGGAGGCGGACCGGGTGGTCGATGTGTTTAATAAGATGATGGAGCAGTTGAAGAATGAGCGTTTGCACCTCCGGGAGCAAAACCATTTCTTGGACTTGCTGGTCAACGCCTCTCCGATGGGAGTGATCATCTTGAACTTGGATGAGGAGATTCTATCCATGAACCCGGCCGCATGTAAATTGTTTGGCGCGCAAAGCTCGGAGGATATGGTGGGAAAACGTTTTCTTCAACTAGATTCTCCCTTGGCGGAAGAATTGGTACGGGTTCCGATGTATCAAGCGCAAACCGTCCGGTTGAACGACGCTAATATTTATAAATGTACGCATTCCTCATTTGTGGATCGAGGTTTTCACCACCCGTTTTATTTGATAGAGACGTTGACCCAAGAGGTGTTCAAGGCCGAGAAGAAAGCGTATGAGAAAGTGATACGTATGATCTCTCATGAGGTGAATAATACGACCGCGGGTATCACCTCTACCTTGGATACGTTGGAGTCTACTTTCAGCGGGATGGAAGATATGGAGGATGTCTGCGAGGTTTTGCGGGTCTCCATAGAACGCTGCTATAGCATGAGCCATTTCATCACCAATTTCGCCGATGTGGTGCGTATACCCGAACCCCAAAGTCGTCCGCAAGAATTGAACCAAGTGGTGTCCGCTTGTAAACGCTTTATGGAGACAGTTTGCCAGAACCGGAATATCGAGATTGTTATGGATCTGAGCGAGGAATCTCCAGTCGTGAATTTGGATAATTCATTATTCGAGCAAGTCTTGGTCAATATTATCAAGAATGCCGCCGAATCCATCGACCGGGACGGAAAGATCTATATCCGGACGACAGTGCGTCCTACCTGCTTGGAGATAGCCGATACGGGCAAGGGCATCGACAAGGAAACGGAAACGAAACTGTTCAGCCCGTTCTTCTCTACGAAACCGAACGGACAAGGTATCGGCTTGATCTTTATCCGTGAGGTGCTGTTAAAACATGATTGCCGATTCTCTCTCCGCTCTTACGCGGATGGATTGACAAGGTTTAAGATTTGGTTTAGTTGAAATAATCCCTTTATGGTTTGAGGTTTTTCCCTTGTAGGCTAAGGCTGTATTCTTACAGGTGTTAGCCTTTTTGTCTGCTTGTATTCATCATGCAACAGCCGTTGCATGATCATCTACCAACTGTTGCACGATCTTCTACCAGTCGTTGCATGATCGTCCAACAGTTGATAGATGATGGATGTCTCTTGAGGAAAAGTCTAAAGATAGGGATGGAAAGGGCTAAAGGATATGGAGGTTTTGGACAAGCTGTACTGGATTTTATACTATCTTTGGGCCGTATAAATGCAATAGAAATCTAATCTTGAATATCATGAAGAAAGTAGTATCTGTATTATTTATCCTTGCGATTATCGTATTTTCTGTATTAATGGTAAGCTATTCGAGTGATCAAAAGCCGGAGAAAGTTCTTCGCCATGTTGTTATGTTCGGTTTTAAGCCGGATGTGTCCGAGGCGCAGGTGAAAGAGGTTGAGGATGCCTTTTGTAAGTTGCCTTCTCAAATCGACTTGATCAAAGGATATGAGTGGGGAACGGATTGTAGTCCGGAGGGATTGCAACAGGGCTTGACTCATTGCTTTTTCTTGACTTTTCATTCGGATGCGGATCGGGACGCCTATTTGGTACATCCGGCGCATAAAGCATTTGGCAAGGTGTTAGGAGGGAAGGCATCGGCGGTTACGGTGTTGGATTATTGGACGAAATAAAAAGAATGGGCGGGATGAATCGATGAGTCACCCCGCCCGTTTTTATATTCCTTAGTTACTTTATATTATAACCATTGATTCATGAACTGATCCATCTCTTCCGCATGGGCTTCTAGGCTTTGAAGTAGCTTGAATTGGGCTTTCGTACGGATTAAGTTATGTTTCGGGCTATGGATCTTGTAATAGGTATCGCCGTTGATATAATCGGTTAAGAAACGAACGGTCTGCATATAAGTCAATAAGCGTCCACCGTAAGGTAGCAATTTGATCTCGGTAGGAGTTAAGAACGCCTTGGCCTTTTCCATGTATCCACGGGTATAGGCTTTGAATATCTCCATATTAACGTTTACGTTATCCAGATTCTCATCGTCCTCGGCACCCGTATTGGCTCCGGTACGGATAAAGTCGCCGATATCGGAAAGGACGAAGCCCGGCATCACGGTGTCCAAGTCGATCACGCAAAGCACCTTGTCGCTATCAGCGTCAAACATCATATTGTTAACTTTTGTATCGCAATGGTTCGTGCGTTTCTTCAATTGGCCCTCACGGTACAGGCGTTCTTGAATGCACATCGCTTCGGCACGTTTCTCGATCTCCTCTACCAAATCTTTCACCTCTTCCAACCGGCCTGCCGGATTAGCGGCTACAGCCTCATGGAATTGTCGCAAGCGGAACTCCATATTATGGAAATCCGGGATGGTCTCGCCCAGCGTACCCTCGGGTATATCGGACAACATGGTCTGGAAATCACCGAACGCTTTGCCAGCCTCATAAGAAAGCTCAGGAGTTACTTCCTCATAGCTTTTGCTGCGAGGGATGAATAGGCATACCCGCCAATAACTATCTCCATCGAAATAATATTTTTTCCCGTCTTTAGTCGGCAAGAAGGTTAATACCTTACGGTCGATATCCGTTTCACCTTTTTCCTCCAGCTTTTTGCGGATATGAGTGGTAACCACATGGATGTTATTTTGCAGCATATCCACATTGGTGAAGATTAAATGGTTGATACGCTGTAGCACGTATTTGATCTCCCCTTTCTCGTTGGTCACTTTCAATGTATCATTAATGTGTCCGTTTCCGAATGGTTCAGCGGAAACTACTTTCTCGTCCAACTGGAACTGATCCAAGATGTTTAGTAATTGTTCTTTCGTTTTTGCCATGATATTTCATTATGTTAACTCCGGCAAAGATACAAAAAAAGGCCACGATACAAATCGTGACCTTTTTTTATTTCTTAAAGAAAGAAATCTTATTTCTTGTTACGGTTACCATAACGGCTCATGAACTTATCAACACGTCCGGCTGTATCGACCAACTTAGACTTACCAGTGTAGAACGGGTGAGAAGTGTTAGAGATCTCGACCTTTACCAACGGATAAGTTACGCCGTCGATCTCGATCGTCTCTTTTGCGTTAATAGTAGAACGAGTGATGAATACATCATCGTTTGACATGTCCTTAAATACTACAGGACGATAATTTTCAGGATGAATACCTTTTTTCATTGCTTTATTATCTATTTTAATTTATACTCTGTATATATTTGGTAACCGGTATTTTGGCTTGCAAAGGTAAGGGTTTGCCACAAACAAACAAAGAAAATCGTATTATTTTTTTCAAGGGCGTTGATTTTGTGTTATTTTATATGCTTTGAAGCATCATTTGTCGTGAATCTTGATTATCTTTGTGCAAGTTTTTAATCATTAACGTAATAACATAATAACAACTATGGTAAATTACAAAGATTTGGGCTTGGTGAACACAAAAGAAATGTTCGCTAAGGCTATCAAGGGCGGATATGCTATCCCTGCTTTCAACTTCAATAACATGGAACAGATGCAGGCTATCATCAAGGCTGCTGTAGAGACAAAATCTCCGGTTATTTTGCAAGTTTCAAAGGGCGCTCGCCAGTACGCAAACGCTACTTTGCTTCGTTACATGGCACAGGGTGCTGTTGAATATGCTAAGGAATTAGGTTGCCCGAATCCTCAGATCGTTCTTCACTTAGACCATGGTGATACGTTTGAGACTTGCAAGAGCTGTATCGACTCTGGCTTCTCATCTGTAATGATCGACGGTTCTCACCTTCCTTATGAAGAGAACATCGCTTTGACTAAGAAAGTTGTTGAGTACGCTCATCAATTCGATGTAACTGTAGAAGGCGAGCTTGGTGTATTGGCAGGTGTTGAGGATGAGGTTTCTTCAGACCACCACACTTATACCAATCCTGAGGAAGTTATCGACTTCGCTACTCGTACGGGCTGCGATTCTTTGGCTATCTCAATCGGTACTTCTCACGGTGCTTATAAGTTCACTCCGGAGCAATGTACGATCGACCCTGTTACAGGTAAGATGGTTCCTCCTCCATTGGCATTCGACGTTTTGGACGCTGTTATGGAGAAACTTCCGGGATTCCCTATCGTTCTTCACGGTTCTTCTTCTGTTCCTCAGGAAGAGGTTGAGACTATCAACAAATTCGGTGGCGCTTTGAAGGCTGCTATCGGTATTCCTGAAGAGTGGTTGCGTAAGGCTGCTACATCTTCTGTATGTAAGATCAATATCGACTCAGACTCTCGTTTGGCGATGACTGCCGCTATCCGCAAGACTTTCGCTGAGAAACCGGCTGAATTCGATCCTCGTAAATATCTGGGCCCGGCTCGTGATAACATGGAGAAACTTTACAAACACAAGATCATCAACGTTCTTGGTTCTAACGACAAGTTATAATCGGAAGTTTCTTGATATAAATAAAGAAAGCCATCTCGGTATCGGGATGGCTTTTCTTTTGGTCTGTAGTTTAGTCTTTTAATACCTTACGAAGCGCTTCCAACATCGGATCTACGGTAAGATCGTTGCCGGTAGCTTGCTTGATCCACACATTCGGGGTGAGGCGGCCTTGCTTGAATATCCGGCTAACCTCATTCGCGAAATCCTTGCCATTGAGGTAGTTCTCTAGCTGGAACTCGATAATCTGTCCGAAAGCGTAGGCGGAAAGGTAGAGCGGATAACCGATCATATGGGAGTAAATCGCTAGAACGGTCTCGTCTTTTACACCGAATACCGGAGCGTAATACTTATTCCAGATTTCCTTGGAAAGACGGATCACGGCCTCCTGTAATTCCCCGGCAGTAGCGTTAGGATGTGCGTACATCCATTTCCATACGGAGATATCCAGCATGGAAACACCGCAAATCTCATACATGCTCCATATCTTATCCAAGATATCCATCTTTTCTTTTTCCGGATTCTCGTCTTTTATGCCCAGTAACTCAAGGTCTCTTTTCTGGAAGACAAAGGCCAGCGCTTCGGTGAAAGCCGTATTGGGAACTCCGTTGAGCATATAATAATCGACATCATATAATGAGATCGTTTGCTCTACGTTATGTCCGAACTCGTGGATGGCGATATTATATCCTTTGTAATCCATCCCTTGTGAAGGGATACGGGTACGTAAACGGGAACGCTGGCCTTTCATGGAGGCTCCCCACGCATGACCGGAACCACGGGCGGGATCGACTGCGATCTTATCCGCCAGATATTGGGCACGATCGGGGCTGAATCCTAGTTTCTGTAAGATTTCCGGTAGCTTCTTTTCCATCGTTACCGCATCGGGATACAGGGTACGGGTTTGCTCGTTTAGCTTGTTCTCGTCCAGATTGCTACGGGCCTTGAAGCCATCGTACCATATATCGTAGGCTTCCAGTTTGCGTCCGAGGCGTTTGGAGATGATTTTCCCCACTTCCTTTAGTTCGGGGGCGGAAAGGAACTGATCGAACAGGGCTTCTACATCGTTGACATCTATTTCCATATCTTCCGTGAACTTACGGTCTATATAAGTGTTTCCCGTATATTTGTCTATACGCTGCATGGCGTTGAAATTATTCAACATTTTCTGATAGCGGGCCGGGCTTTCAGGGGTACCTTCTAGTTCATTTCCAGCTTGGGATAACGTATTGGCGTACGGGTTCCATTCGTAACGATCCGAGTTGATCACCTCTTTCGGGATTTCTTGCGAGATGATTCGCTTCATGACCTCATATACCATCCGTTGTTTTTCCAATCCCTCTTTTCCTTTGTTATAATTGGCCTTGATCTCGTCGCGAAGGTTCCAATGGCAAAGTAAGCGCATGTCGGAGGGGAAAATGGTTTTTCCTTTAGGAGTTAGTAAATGCCCCATATAGATATTATAATCTGCGATGTAAATATCTGCGTCACTTTCCGTATCGGCGGCGGCTTGCTTTACTTCCGCCGGTATCCGTTCCGTAAACATATCGCCCAGACGGGCGTAGGCCCATGCTTTACGGTCATCACCTAACGCCTCTTTCTCCTTGAGAGTAAGTTGGGGAAAGTTGAGGGCGATGATGAAGCCGATCTTGTTGGCGTATAGATCGTCCATTAGGTGGGAACTGGGGCTGTAGGACCCGAATTTCTCATCGATGGCGTGTAGAGGTCCGGTATCTAGGTTCAAATTTCGTTGCAGACAGAGTACCATCTCGTTGAAATTGCCATTGATACCTTCAATATACTCGCTGATCTTGAGGAAAACTTGGTCTTTTTCGGCGGGATCGGATAGATAATTCTCCCGGCAGAAGGTTTGAAACGCTTGCTCATCCCCATCGGAGGTTTGCCAGAGGCGGGCTACTTGCTCGACACCCTTTGTGATTCCTGCTTGATTCTTAGCGTCCTTGGCTATTAGCTCGTCAATCGTAGCTTTTACGATAGAAGGCTGGATGCTGGCTTGCCCTTGCATAAAGCTAAAGGCGCAGGCCAGTAACATACAAATACGTACGACTTGCTTTCTCATGGTATGTTTGTATAAAGTTATTTAAAACAAATGTATGAATAATATTCGTATCTTTGGCCGATTTTTCTAATTGAGTAAAAAACAAAGAGATGAAAAAGTTACTATGTATGTGGATGGTCGTATGCGGCCTTTTGTTGATTCCCGGAAACATGAAGGGACAGTCCTTGAAAGATATCTTAAATTCATCTGCCGTAAAGAACGCCGTGACTTCTGTCACCGGAGGGAAAGCCGTGACTTTCGAGAATTTACAGGGAACTTGGATGTATGTGAACCCTGCCCTGCAACTGGAAGGTGATAATGCCTTGAAGAATGTAGCGGGAAGCTTGGCTGCTACCGAGGCAGAGAAGAAAATGAAGGAATATTGCGCGAAAGTAGGTATCGTGGAAGGTGTATTTAATTATGTCTTTAATTCGGATAGTACGTTTACGAGCGCGTTGAAAAGGGGAAGCCTGAAAGGTACTTACTCGGTGAGTCCGGAAGATAAAACGGTGACGTTACGGTATACGGTGGGTAATAAGAAGCTGACCGTTTCTACGCTTACCGCCCATGTCGTCCTTTCTGGTAATGAGTTGACATTGCTTTTTAACGCGGATAAATTACTGAAGTTCTTGAGCACGGTTTCTTCTATATCCAGCAATACGACCTTGAAAGCTATCAATAAGTTGGCAAGTGAATATGATGGCATGATGCTGGGTTTCGATTTGAAGAAATAATGTAATATGATACGATTTATACCGAGGCGTTATTGGGCAGTAATAGCGGTTGCGTTGGCATTGACCATGTCCGTGTTGGACGGTACGATTGTCAACGTGGCGCTTCCTACCTTGTCCCGTGAATTCGGGACATCCCCTTCCTCCACGATCTGGATTGTCAACGCTTATCAGCTGACGATTACGATGTCTCTTTTATCATTCTCCGCTTTGGGAGATATTTATGGATATAAGCGGATTTTCTTGATCGGGACGACAATATTCTGCTCAACGTCATTATTCTGTGCCTTATCCTCGTCTTTCGCCATGTTGACGGTCGCGAGAATATTGCAAGGGATCGGAGCCTCGGCTATCATGAGCGTGACGACCGCTTTACTTCGTATTATTTATCCTCCTCAATATATAGGGCGGGGAATGAGTATCAATGCCATGGTCGTGGCGGTATCGATTGCTGCCGGGCCGTCGTTGGCGGGTGCTATCTTATCAGTCGCTTCTTGGAATTGGTTGTTCGCTATCAACGTACCTTTAGGGATTTGCGCGATTATAACGGGTTATTTTCTTTTGCCTCAAAATCCTTGCAAGGATGGGCCGAAACGAAAGTTTGATAAGATCGGTGGAATCTCGAATGCCTTGACTTTCGGATTGCTGATTTATTCGTTGGAAGGCATCGCCCATCATGAGAACTGGAGAATGATCGCTTTACAGGTTCTTCTTCTATTGGTGATCGGAACATTTTTTATCCGCAGGCAACTACGGCAGGAGGTTCCGATATTGCCATTGGACTTGATGCGGATTCCGATATTCGCCTTGTCCGTATTATCCTCGATTACTTCATTTACGGCACAGTTGTTGGCGATGGTATCATTACCTTTTTATTTGCAAAATGTAGCCGGAAGAAATGAGGTGGAGACGGGGCTGCTGTTGACTCCTTGGCCGGTAGCGACGATCTTGATCGCTCCGGTGGCCGGGAGGCTGATCGAGAAATATCATCCCGGATTGTTAGGCGGTATCGGAATGGTGGTGTATGCGACCGGACTTCTTCTATTGGCTTTATTGCCGGAGCAACCCACCAATATGGATATCGCTTGGCGATTGATGCTTTGCGGTATGGGTTTCGGCCTGTTCCAGACCCCGAATAATAGTACGATGATATCGGCCGCCCCTCGTTCCCGGAGTGGTGGGGCGAACGGTATGCAAGGTACGGCACGACTGCTGGGGCAAACGCTGGGGACGACATTTGTCGCTTTGATCTTTAGTGTCACCTCTGCGACCGATAGTATGCCGATTTGTATGTATGTGGCGGTCGGTTTCGCTTTAGTCGCCGCTATCGTGAGTTGTCTCCGTATCTCACAGCCCGTTCCCATGCGTGGAAGGTGAGTAGGAAGATACGATTTCTAATAGGGTCTCACCGTAGTTCTCTATGATCTTTTTGCCGATTCCGGGTATCTTCAACAGTTCTTTCGAGTTCGTGGGCAAAGTGTTGCAAACGCCAATTAAGGCTTTCTGTTGCAAGATCGTGTAAGGAGGCAACTCCTTTTCTACGGCAAGCTCGTATCTCCATTGTTTCAAACGGGCATATAGCTCAGGATGTAAGACATCCGTGGAGACGGGGATCTTTTCCGCTTCCGTCGATTTCCGCGTCGATTTCTGCTTGCTGGCAACAGCCGACTCCTCAATGTTCGCTTTAGCCTTGGCGGATAGATAGTCGATGAGACGAAAACCATCTTGGCAGGCTTTTAATGTAGCGACCTTGATCGTAAGCTCATCGCTGAAAGCTTTTAATGCGGATGTAAATGCCTTACGGGCCTCTTTATTGTCGATCTCTACATCGGAAGCCTCTATCAAAGGGAGGCAATAGGTCTCGATCTTTTCCAGAAAGTAAGCGCAACCTTTTCGGATGCGGTCTTGTATATGCTCGTCCGTATCATAGAGATTCGTGCTGGAGATCATACGGGTGAGTTGCTGGCAGAAACGTTCGCCTACTTCTACTATATCCGAACGGAAATAATCCCGTACCCGGGGATATTGGTTGCTTAATTCCGGGTATAGTTTTTGCAGATGGGTGTATGCCGCGTAAGATGTATATTGCAACTTTTGTTGTACGGGATTGAAGTCGAATAGCTCGGTTGCCAATCTCAAATAATACTGTTGTTGGGCTTGACGCAGTTGGTCTTCACACGGTTGACGCTCCGAGAGGGAAGAGGTATAACTTAATATCTTCTCATCGCTAATCATGGCGTTTCGAGTGATCGGGCTACTTAATACCATTCCTTCCAATGTCTTGCAACGGCTCAAGGCAACGTAGACTTGTCCGTGTGAGAAGGCGGCGGATGCGTCGATGATGGCATGCTCGAAAGTCAAGCCTTGGCTTTTATGGATCGTGATCGCCCAAGCGGTTTTCAGTGGGTATTGGCTGAAAGAGCCGGCGATTGTCTCCGTGATATCCTTCGTGTTCTCGTCGATCGTATATTTCACGTTTGTCCATGTCTCCCGGTCTACGGTGATATCGTTTCCTAATTCGTCGGATACGATAATCTTGCTCGGGCTGATGAAGACAATTCGGCCGATCTTTCCGTTATAATATCGCCTTTCGCCGGAAGAGTCGTTTTTTACGAACATGACTTGAGCGTCTTGCTTTAGCTCCAATACCTCGTCGGTCGGGTAGGAGTAAGCTGGAAAGTCATCCTTGATCTCCGCCTTGTACGTATAAGCCGGGCCGGGTAATTCTTGCAACTTCCGGTTATTGATTTGCTGGGCTTGATAATTATGGGTTGTCAGCGTGATATAACCTGCTTTGTCATTTGGTTTAAAATTGGGGATATAACGTTGGTTTAAGGTGTGTAGCGTATTCTCGTCGAAGCGGTTTTCCCGGATATTGTTCAATAAGTGTACGAACGTATCGTCCGCTTGGCGATATACTTGAGTTAATTCGATGCAAAGATAATCACTTTCGGAAAGAGCCTTACTGTCAAAAAAGAAGGGAGAGGCGTAATGTTCTCTCAACAAATTCCATTCGTCCTCCTTCGCTACGGGGGCTAATTGTTGTAAATCTCCGATCAATAATAATTGAACGCCCCCAAAGGGTTTATTCCTATCCCGATAACGACGTAGCATATCACTGATAGCATCCAGCAAATCGGCACGTACCATACTGACCTCATCAATCACGAGCAGGTCCATACTACGGATGATATTGATCTTATCCCGGCTGAATTTATGAGAATAGGATTTATTTTGCCCGGAGGCCATTTCGCTACCCGGTATATACGGTCCGAAAGGTAGCTGAAAGAAGGAGTGAATGGTTACCCCTCCCGCATTAATCGCCGCCACTCCGGTAGGTGCTACCACAATCATCCGTTTTGGGGAAGTCTCTTTAAGTTTTTTCAAGAATGTGGTCTTTCCTGTTCCCGCTTTTCCGGTAAGGAAGATGTTGGTTCCGGTATTTTCCAGATAGTTGAAGGCAAGGTCCAATTGTAAATTCGTCTGCATCATATTTAAGCTGTTTAGGTGAATTCACAAATGTACGTATAATCTTTCAAACGTCCTTCTCAAATGGAAAATAAACGGAGTAACTGCGCTAAAATCTACATCCCTTTTTCCTTTTTAGGAAGAGATTGATATACGATATCGTAGGATTGTTTTATAAGCTCTTTGATCTTGTTGTCGGGTACATCTTGATTAAAATAGACACTAATCCAGTATTTTTTATTCATATGCCAACCGGGTGTTATGCCAGAGTATCGAGCTTGCAACTCTCCCGATTCATTCGGGTCACATTTGATACAGCAAAAATCAAATACTTCGATATTTACGAAGCAGAACCATTTACTTCCTACATAAAAGCAAAGAACGTCCCGACTGTATTTATCAGGAACATTCGTGAAAGGCATTTTTTCATAAACACCATTCAACGAAAGGCAATATTCCCTAAACTCTTCAATATTCATAACATTCGTATGTATGATAGATTATAGCGATATCCTATAGACTAAGAAACTCAATGGTTGGACGGAGACTTCAGTAGCGGGAGCCTCTAGTTCCACCGCTGATTCAATGGGTATGACTGTTTCCGGTTTACCCAATGTGTTCTTCGCTTCTAAGTCTGAGGCATGTAAGACCATCAACTTTCCTTTATGCTTGCCGGATGAGATTCCGTTTAGGTTTAATTGGATCTTTTTGCTCTGGATGCCGGTATTGACGATTTTGATGATGAGCTCGTTTGTGCCTTTGTCGAGGGCGGCTGTGGCGAATAGCTCGCTTTGCCCGGTAACGGCTTCTTTGTTCATCGTCTGGGGCAATACGTTTGTTCCGGCATTGTGCCCGTATAATTGTTGTACATAGTAGTTAGGAGTTTTCACGATGTTTAGGTTGTCGAACCAGATTAAGTCCGGACGCCATTGCCACGCATCGACATGTGCGAATAAAGGGGCGTATGTACATAATTCCACCACGTCGGCATTCCGTTCAAGACCGGTCATAAACGCAGCCTCGCATAATGCGGTCAGGAAGCTATTCTCCCGGTTAGTCGGGTGGCAAGCATATTCACCGGCGAACACTTTGGGGCCTTGCCGATCATACGAATCATATCGTTTGGCACTATTTAGGAACCATTCCGGTGAGCGATAGAAATGTTCATCCACCAGATCTACTTTTAAGCGTTTCATCTCCGGCCATAGATATTCGAAATCTTTTCCTTCCGAATCAGGACCGGAACTGCCGATGATTTTGATCTCCGGATATTTGGCTCGGATGGCTTTCACGAATGGTTCGAGGCGTTCGGGATATAATGGTCCCCATTGCTCGTTGCCGATAGCGATAAATTTCAGATTAAAAGAAGCCGGATGCCCCATATCCGCACGCACTTTGCCCCATTGGGAGGTAATCGGGCCATTGGCGAATTCGATTAAGTCCAAGGCATCGTCTATATAAGGTTGTAATTTATCTACCGGCACATGCTGGTCCATACCCTCATTCTCAAACTGGCATGACAGCCCGCAATTCAATACAGGCAGGGGCTCGGCTCCGATATCTTCGCTTAATTGGAAATACTCAAAGAATCCCAAACCGTAAGATTGATAATAATCCGGGAATTTCTTGTGAGGAAATGTATAATTCCATCGGCTGATATTGATAGGCCGGTTCTCTACGGGGCCTACCGTATTTTTCCATTGGTAGCGTGTGGCGATGGTTGTACCCTCAACGATACATCCACCCGGGAAACGAAAGATTCCCGGCTTTAGATCTTTCAACGCTTGTGCCAGATCGCGGCGTAGGCCGTTCGTGCGATTGTTGAATGTTTTTTCCGGGAAAAGGGAGATATGTTCCAGATCCAAAGTACCTGCCGTTTCCATCGTGATGCGTAGGCGTGATTTAGCCTCGGTAGCTTTGGGAGACAAGATAACGGAATATTTCTTCCAGTCTTTTCCTTTTATATCTAGGTGTTGTGTCTCATAAATATCGTTATCCCTGTTTACTAATTCAATACGTAGTTTGATCGGGTTATTGGTCTCGGTACGGGCATATAAGGAAAAGTCGTAATTTTCGTCAGCCTTTATACCGATACCTTTGAAGCCTTCGTTCTCCAGACCGGTTCTGGTGATTTGCCCGGTATAAGTCAGGTGTGCGTAATGGGGTTTTTGTTGAAACAGGGATTCTTCTCAGCTATACTTACATCGCCGAAAGGCTCCCAACCTCCCCATGGATTCTCAAACTCGAAGGAGCGGTTCTTGATTAGCTCCGCATACAATCCTCCATCTGCCCCGAAATTGATATCCTCGAAGAAGATTCCATACATGGTTGACTGGATAGGCGAGCCTACTTTCTGTATATCGATGTCAAACTCATGGACAGGAACGATGTCTTGTGCGGTCATGCAGTTTACACCTACACTTAAGAGGAATAAAGCCGCGGTTTTTTTCATGTTCTTTCTTCTCATATTCTATGTTTTTCAATAAATAAAGATTTAGACAATCAAATTCGCTATCATCTGTATAAACAAGATCAGGAATACCATCGCTATCGGATAAACCGTTGCGTAAGCCACGCTTGGGGCTGGGCTGTCTGTCATAGAATCTGCGGCGGCAAGTCCCGGGGTACTGGTCATACCACCGGCGATTGTTCCGACTAAATCGAGAATGTTGATCTTAAAGAAATAATATCCAGCTAATACGGCTATAATCATAGGGATCATTGTTATAGCGATACCGACTCCGAATAAAGTTAAACCGCTTGATTGGAAAGTGGAAACCAGATTTACACCGGCGGATGTCCCGACCTCGGAGAGGAATAGCAATAATCCCAATTGGCGAAGCAGGTTATTAGCGGAACCGGACATTGACCAGATGATCGGACCTGTTTTTCCGATGGCGCTTAATACCAAGGCAACCATAAGGATACCGCCGGTTAGTCCCGGAGAGAATGAGAAGGAATCCGAGAAGGATATATTTAATTTTCCAAACAATACGCCTAATACGATACCCATAGCGATCGGGAAAAAGTCTGTATCCGAAAGACGTTTCTCATCATTGCCAATGAATTGGGCGAGTTCATTTACGCTTTCTTTCTCGCCGGCGACCATCAACTTATCTCCAAACTTCAACACCAAATTAGGTTCCGGGGAAAGGTCGATTCCGCTTCGACGTACACGGGTTACCGTACAGCCGAAAGTACCTTGTAAATTTAAATGGCCTAGCGATTTATTGATAATGCTCTTATTGGTCAGTAACAGGGATTGCAAGGTCTGTCCGCCACTTAACGGCAGATCTCCCTCGATACGTTCTCCCAACAATAATGTCAGTTGCTCCAAGGCTTTGTCGTTACCTACGGCCTTCAGTAAATCTCCCTCGTTAAGCGTGGTATGGGGAGTTGGCATAGATATGACATTGTCGTGTTTTATACGGGAGACTACCGCTCCGGTCATGGCCCGTACCTGCAATTGTGCCAAACTCTTTCCGCAGATGTTTTTATTCGTGACTTTAAATGCGGCGGTATGTAATGTAGGATATTGGCTTTTCCGTTGGGCTTCCAGCGCTTTAGCCTCGGCTATCAAATCCTTGCGAAGCATTTTGGGCAATAGTTTCACGAAAAGGATCACGCCGATTACGCCGAACGGATAAGCGATGCCATAGGCGATGGATGCTGCGGATGATTGCGTGGAGTCGATCGCTACCGCTAAACCGGGCGTACTCGTCAATGCCCCGGCGATCAGACCGACGATACTCGGGGTATCGATATCCAAGATATACTTGAATAAGATTCCTGTCAAGCATGCCGAACCGACAATTAATAACGTCAGGATAATGAGTGTCTTGCCTTTGGAACGGAAGGAGTCGAAAAATCCGGGGCCCGCTTGGATACCAATGGTAAAGATGAATAACACCAACCCCATATTCCCTAATTCCTTGGGTATGATAACCCCAAAATGACCGAATAACAGGGCGATGAAAATAACTGCCGATACATCTAGCGAAAGACCTTTGATCTGTATCCGGCCTAGCATGAATCCAAGCGCTATGATCAGAAACAGGGCAAAATAAGAAGACTGAAGTAATGTTTCAAACATGTCAGATAGTTTTGAAGTGAAGCTATTAATGATGCAAAATTAAACTTTTTAGCCCATTCGGGCAACGGCTTGGCAGGATTTCTGTACCTTTGTGCCATATTTTAGAAAAGAGAAAGTAAAGAGCATAAGCGTGAGACGATATTTTATATATCTGGGATATAACGGAAAGAATTTTCGGGGCTGGCAGATCCAGCCGAATGGTATGACGGTGCAGCAATCTATAGAGGAGGCCTTGGCCATCTTGATGCGTAAGCCCGTGCCTATTGTGGGGGCCGGCCGTACCGATGCCGGCGTACATGCCCGCTTGATGATCGCACATTTTGATTGGGAGGAACCGATCGGGGATTTGGTATTCCTCGCGGAAAAATTGAATAGGCTCCTGCCCAAAGATATCGCCGTTTATAAGATCGTGCCGGTCGTACCGGAGGCGCATGCCCGCTTCGACGCTACCTCGCGAACCTATAAATATTATGTTACGACAAAGAAAGACCCGTTTAATCACGAGCTGGTTTATAAGCTTCCCGGTCGTTTGGATTTCGAGGCGATGAACGAGGCGTGTAAGGTCTTATTCGATTATATCGATTTTACGAGTTTCAGTAAGTTGCATACGGATGTAAAGACGAATAATTGCCATATCCAACATGCGGATTGGACGCAAGAAGGGGATATTTGGGTGTTTACGATCCGTGCAGACCGTTTCCTTCGTAATATGGTGCGTGCGATCGTTGGTACTTTATTGGAAGTCGGAAGAGGACGTTTAACGATAGACGGCTTCCGAAACGTGATTGAGGCAAAGGATCGTTGCAAGGCCGGAACCTCCGTGCCGGGACACGCCCTGTTCTTGGTAGATGTCACGTACCCGGAAGAACTCTTTCCAGTGGAGGATTAAACCATGTGGTTAGCTCTAGCCTTCCTCTCCGCCTTCTTGTTAGGTTGTTACGAGGTCAATAAGAAAATGTCGTTAAATGGGAATGCCGTTATTCCCGTTTTATTCTTCAATACGCTCATAAGCAGTTTGATTTTCGTCCCGTTCATCTTGCTCTCTTTTTATACGGATTGCTTGGACGGGACGATGGTGTATGTACCCCGTGCCTCTTTGGAGGACCATCTGAAGGTATTGATAAAGGCGGTGATCGTCTTATCCTCTTGGATATCGGGGTATTTTGCCTTGAAACATTTGCCGCTGACGATAACCGGGCCGATCAAGGCCAGCCAGCCCGTGCTTACATTACTGGGTGCGATGCTTCTGTTCGGGGAACGGCTGAATCTATTTCAATGGGTCGGAGTCTTGCTTTCTATCGCTTCCTTTTATCTCCTTTCCTCATCGGGGAAGAAAGAGGGGATTCATTTTGCCCATAATAAATGGATCTTCTTCACGGTCCTGTCTATCTTGACCGGGGCGATGAGCGGATTGTATGATAAGCATTTGATGCGTAGTATGGATGTAATGACGGTACAAGTCTGGTTTAATGTCTATCAATGTGTTATCATGTCATTTATCCTGTTGTTTCTATGGTATCCGAACCGGAAAAAGAGCACGCCTTTCCAATGGCGATGGAATATCATCTTTATCTCCGTATTCTTATGCGTGGCGGATTGGGTGTACTTTTATGCTTTGACATTCCCGGATTCCATGATCTCGATCGTATCGATGGTACGTCGGAGTAACGTATTGGTGACATTCTTGGCGGGAGCCATCTTCTTCCATGAAAAAAACTTAAAGAACAAGGCGATCGACTTATTCCTTGTGTTGTTAGGAATGATATTCCTATATTTGGGGACAAAATAGAAAATTAGATAATGAGACGAGTTATAGTTACGTTGTTGATCTGTGTCTTTGCGTTGGGAATGAACGCACAAGATATGACAAGTGTGTTCACGGCGATGCCAGACCAATACATTCCTCAATTGGAGCACGCTTGGCGAAAGGATTTGGTGGATCTTTATACTTCAGGAAAAGAATCCCGGCTGAAAAATACGATGAATGGCTTTTCTACCTTGCGAAAGCTAACGAACGATTACCTTTTGCTACAGACTACGGAGCGTAGCACGGTAGAGATGAAATTACTTCCCTTGGTAAACAATACCTACGTGGTTTGTATGATCTCTACGGTAAACGGCCCGGTTCCGGATAGCCGTATCGAGTTTTTCACGACCAATTGGGAGCCTTTGGCAACATCCGATTTATTCACGCAGCCAACTTCCGATTGGTATATCAAGCAGGGAATAGATAAGAAAGACGAAGCCTATCAAGAGGCCGCCTCACATTTGGATATGGATTTAATTCAATATCGATTGAGTCCGGATGATCAGACTTTGACCGCCATTTATACGACTCCTCAATATCTGAGCCAAGAGGCTCGTGAGAAAATAGAGCCGTATCTCAGTGAACCGAAAGTCTATACGTGGCAGAAATATCATTTTCAGTAATTCTTTCCTTATCCATCCACTCCGATATAGTTCATGAGGTTTTACTGCAACCCGCTTTGCAGTACTACTGCACGTGGGTTGCAGTAGTACTGCGATAAAGAGTCTTTTTTTAATGGGTAGGAGAGACTAAGATCCCTTCTTCATTAAAAAGAATTGTTATATCTCGGTCTCCTTGCTCCAGCTCGAACTCATAAGAGAGTCCTTCCGCTTTTTGAATGACATGGATATCATCGATTTGATAAGAGGCATATGCGGAGGCCTTGAATGCGGTCATCACGATATCGGGTACTTGGGAAGAGCGTATTTCCCACTCCGTATATAACCATTTGTTCTGGGTATCCAGCCAAACTTCCTTATGGATATTCTCATGAAGGATATCCACCTCGGTACCTTTTGTCTCCATATCTATCTCAAGGATTGTCGCTCCCGGATACATCTCTGAAATGAGTTCCTTAATAGCGCTGGGGGTAACAGAGGGACGATGCTCGTTGTCGCCGTTACCATCGGTTACTTCCTTGATGAGAATACCACCTTCCGTATAATGTAGGTCTGCATCTTGCTCGCCATTTTCAACGTCGAGAACGTAAATGGTACCAGCGTCCGGACGTTCTAGCATATCTACATCGTCTATCTTCCATTTAGCGTATAGGCTTGCCTCGAAACTGTTTTTTACGGTTTGGGGCAAAGCGTTGTAAGGAAGATCGGTCTCTGTCAGCATCCAGTTGCCTTGCGGATCAAACCACGCTTCAGCCTCATATGAACCGGTGTAAAATTCTGCTTTGACATAGCCTGCCTCGTTCTCCCAACTGACACGTTGCGCATCCGGATATTTTGTGTCAAAGGCTTTTGTTACAATACTCTCAGGTGTGAATTTGTCATCATCGTCATCACATGACATGAATACGAATGAGCTGCAAACCAAAGTTGCCATTATGAATGCTTTTGTTTTCATACGATTGATTTTAATTAAAAATATATTAATACTTATCTTAGAGTGTCTATTAGTCATCGATATCAATCAAGTTCCCTTTTAAGTCGAATGTCATCTCAAGACCGTTATCTAGCTTTATCTCATAATCCCGTATCTCTTTTTCTATTTTAACAACCTTATTCGATGAATAGTTTTTCTTGATAAGGTCTTGTATTACCTCCGGAATGATCGCTGGCGGGATAGGGAGCCCATGCCGTTTAATCTCTTTCCATTCTCCTTTATGGTTAAACTCAACATTGGTCCCGTCCGTGAGGATCACGTCGTAACTGCTAATCCGGATCAGATTTTTCTCTATTTGGATATGCGATACTGGGATGTCTTTAAAATGATCCGATATGAATTGGCGGCTGGAAACCGGCAATATGTTGGTGTCACTCGTGATCTTATCGTTGCCGGCACAAGCCATGACAGATAATAATGATAAGACTATCAGTAAATAATTGATCCTTTTCATATGCCTTGTTTTTTATTATACCGCAAAGAAAAGGATGCATTTTGGAAAAAATTGGGAATTTCGGCCGTTAATAGAATAATAATGTGAATGTATGCATGCCATTTGCGTATTGGTAATCTATCCGGATCGAATATAGATCGACTATTGATTTGACAATGGCCAACCCAAGGCCCGTCGATTCTTGTTGTTTGCTTTGGCTGGCAAAACGGGCAAATAATAATTCCTTATCAAGGGTTTTGTCGATTCCCGTATTTGCGATTGTAAGCATACGGCGAGAGATCGTGATTCCTATATCCCCTTTCTCGTAATTATGGACATAGGCGTTTTTAATGAGATTGGTGATTAACGTAGTGGCCAGCGATTCATTCATGGTGCATACCAAACTCTCTTTTTCTGAAACTCGTAAGTGGAGAGCTTTTCTTTCGTATATGTCATTAATTCCTTCTAATATCTTATGGATAAGATGATTTAGGCAAATATCCCGGGTCTCGGGGAATTGTTTGTTATCTATCCGAGAAAGTAATAGGAGGGATTTATTCAACCGGATGATGCCGTTCAACGCTTGATGCAAGCCAGCGATCTCTTTCAGTTGATCTTCTGTGCAATCTGGATGTTCGCTTAATAATTCTAATTTGTTCATGCATACGGTCAATGGAGTTTGTAACTCGTGGGCGGCATTCTCTACGAAATGTCTTTGTTTGTTGTATAGCTTGTCGCTCTGGTTGACGCTTTCTTGAACGGTCTCGTTTAATATCTTAAATTCCTCGATGGGTGTAGGGTTGTTTAATGGAGGATTATATTTGCCTACTTGAAAACTTTTCAGCCAGCTTAATAGCTTATATAAAGGCTTAAAGCTTCTTTTGAATCCTCGATGGATCACGAATAAGATGCAACTTATCAATGCGATATATAAGACGGCCATGCTCCAGATAATCGTCTCGATCATATCTTCTTGTTCTAAGGTGGATAACTCCAGCGTCAGTTCGTAGAATTTACGATCTTTTGTCATGAAATAAGTGCGTAAGGCACGAACCGGTTCGTATTCTTGCTCTATCTCTATGTATACCGTAGTATCGTAGAACTCGTCCTTATCTAGTTTCGCTTCGCTTTCCGGAACCTCACGAATGTAGTACCGGGTCATGATATCCACATGATCTTTCAGCAATGTGCTGTCCGCTAAGGCGGAGCGGATGATAATCTCTTTGTAGTTCTCAAGGCTGTCATTTGTCTCGTCTTCTACCTCATGTAGAATCATAAGGCAGAAAACACATCCCCAAGCGGCGAAAATGACCAATATGGGGACAAATAAATTGCGGAGGGTGTAATGGATTAGCTTCATATTTATTCCTCGTCGGTCATTTTGTAACCGAAGCCATAGACCGCCTTTATTTCGGGGATGGCTCCGGCGGCTTTTAATTTCTTTCGCAAGTTTTTTACTTGGCTATAGATGAAGTCGAAATTATCGGCTTGGTCTATATAATCTCCCCAGACGGACTCGGCTAAAGTAGCTTTGCTGATCAAACGGTTGGGGTTGGATATGAAATAGTAGAGCAGATCGAACTCCTTACGGTTCAATACGATCTCTTTCCCGTTTATATAGACGGAATGTTTATCGGGATATATCGTTAGGTTCGCTAAAGACAGTTGCAATTCCCCATCTTGTTGCTTGCGGCGGATAACGCTCTTGATGCGGGCGTTCAATTCCGCCAGATGGAAAGGCTTGGTCAGATAATCATCGGCCCCAAGATCTAATCCTGTAACTTTATCCTCGATAGAGTCTTTTGCGGAGATAATGATGATACTGTCTTTCTTGCGTAAGGCCCTTAATTCCTTCAAAAGGGTAAGGCCGCTACCTCCCGGAAGCATGATGTCCAATACGATACAATCGTAATCATAATCATTTATTTTAAGAGAAGCTTCCCGGAAAGAGGAAGCGCTCTCTACCACATATCGTTCTTTTTCAAGAGAACGAACGATAACTTCTCTCAGTGCGTTTTCATCTTCGACTACCAGAATTTTCATAGGCTAGCTTGTTAATCACACAAAGCTACTGAAATATTCTGATAAAAATCTGGAATAAGAAAAGATTCAGTATCGTTCTACTTCAATAATTGGGCCTCTGAGTTAAACGTGAGACGAACCTCATTGTTCTCATGCTCTAGTTTGAATACGTAAAATGTTCCCGAAGGCTTGTCTATTTGTGTCACCTCATCTATCTTATATTCATGATAAGCCGAATTTGTTAGGTTATCCATGATGTCTACGGGAACATCTTCGGCATGGATATCGAATTTCGTACTTAGCCACTCGTTATTTTTGCCGAGCAGAACCTCTTTCTTAACGCCTTTATCCTTGATGTCGACTTCTACACCTGCGGCATCTTTATCGTAATCGGTAATGGTCGCCCCCGGATATTTTATCTGGATCACCTTTTGAATCGCTTGAGAGACCGATTTGTCATCGAAACCTTGTTTCTTTTGTTGGCAACCTACGGTGAGGAATAAGCAGCAGCTCATGAATAAAATGGCTGTAAATGATACTTTTAGTTTCATAACGTTTAAGTTTTCTATTACAAACAAACGGGTGACAGGCAAAGTTTTTTCCAAATAAGTTAATTTTCCATGATATGTTTTTCTTCCTTTGTCGTCTTGATTATAGAAATGGAACTTGAGACGTTTAAAATAACCGTACTACCTCTCCGGCAGAAGATGTTGAATTTCTCCCGGAGACTGGTTGAGGACGCAGCCGATGCTGAGGATGTGGTGCAAGAGGCATTCATAAAGCTTTGGTATATCCGGGAAAAACTGGATGCCTACCATAGCGTGGAGGCGCTGGCTATGCAGGTTACGAAAAATCTCTCATTGGATAAGATAAAGTTGCGAAAGCCGCAGGGATCGGAGTTGGAGAGCGTTACATTGATATCGGAAGCGGTAAGCCCGGACGAACAACTGGAGCAAAAGGATGCCGCCGAGTGCATACGGCGCTTGATCGCCCAGTTGCCCACTTTGCAGCAAACCATTATCCGGATGAAGGATATAGAAGGCTATGAGTTAGCCGAGATCGCGGAGATCACGGCTACACCGGTCGAGAATGTCCGGGTGAATCTCTCAAGGGCTCGGAAAAAGATACGGGAACAGTTTTTACAATTAAATAAACAAGAGAAATGGACATAGACGAGTTATTAAACCGATATTTTGAAGGAGAAACCTCTTCGGAAGAAGAGCGGGAACTTCGAGCCTTCTTTACTTCCGGGAATGTTCCGGACAGGTTGGCGGTCTATACGCCTATGTTTACCTATTTGGAGGAAGAGAGTCGGAAGGAACGACAGCCAGATGAGGCATTGATTCCGATTGATGAGGATATCCTTTTTATGCTGGATGCGGAAAAGGTGGAGGAAAAGAAGACATTTACTTTACGATCCGTGTTGTATTTGGTATCCGGTATCGCCGCCAGTTTCTTGCTGCTTTTGGGGCTTAACCATCTGTTGAATCCGGTAGATCCTTGCTTCTGCTCGGATAATTATGTCGTTATAAACGGTCGTTGTTATACGGATATTCATAAAGTTCGCTCCATGGCGCTGGAAGCTTTGCAGGAGGTGGCCACTCCTACGGACGAGTACTTCCCGGAAGTGGATCTTGATGAGGCCGATCGTGTGATTATAGATAACCAATTGGACGAGCTTCGTTCTTTATTTGATGATAATGAATAAAAATACTGTAAATATGAGACGGTTCAAATACATGTTATGGTTGCTGGTGGCGGTATTTTGCTTAATGCCTTGTGGTGTCTCGGCTGCCGAGACACAGAAAGATTTGAAGATTCAGGAAGTCTTTCAACGATATGGCAAAAAACGTAATGTCACGATGGTGGAGTTGTCTAACGAGATGTTGGAAACGTATGGCATGACTCGTTATAAGAGTATTACGATCAAAGATGATCCGGAAGCCCTGCGGTTTACCCGCCAATGTCTGGAAGCGGACCAGAAAGGGGCCCGGAAGATCAAAGAGGTGACGGACGATGGAGGGGTAGTCTCCGCTTATTACCAGTTGAAGGGCGTAGAAGCAGATATCAACCGTTTTGTCCTTTTTAAGGTCAGCAAGAAAGGGGTAATAACCTTGGTGTACATTGAGGGAGATTTGGATAGTGATGATTTAATCACGCTATTATTTACGAAGAAAGATTTATAAACAAACAAAACAGATAGGAAGATGAAAAGAATACTTTTAGTCTTAATGGCTTGCTTCCCGGTAATCGGGTTGATGGCCGCTGAGGTTGAGCCTTTGGCTGGGGATACGATTATCACCCTTGAGAGAAAACGTATCGAGGTGAAAGATAATGGCGATCGCATGAAAGTCAGGGTGTATGAGGTAGACGAGGATGGTGATTCCGTGGACGACGAGTTGATCTTCGAAGGGCATTACCGGGACGGACAAAGCTATGAACGCCGTAAACACGTGAAGTCTATCAATATCCCTGTGCCTACTTGGGATAAAGACTTCAATCCGCATTGGGCCGGTTTTGGAATGGGCTTCGCGAACTTCGCGGATGGGAGTTTACATGTAAATGATGTAGACGGAGTCTCCCTTCGTAGTGGAAACTCATTGGAATATAATTTGAATGTATTGGAAAAAGCGTTCCCGTTCTCTCGGTATCGTTGGGCGGTGGTGATCGGTGCCGGTATGCGTTGGAGCCGTTACCGGATAGATACGAATGAGTATTTCAAGGAGATAGACGGTGTTACGGCTTTACGTCCGGCTCCTGAGAGTGTTACGTTGAAAGCGAGTAAGCTGAATATCACGAGTCTGACCATTCCGTTGTTATTGGAATGGCAACCTAAAAAGCGTTCGAGTGAATTCTTCTTGTCTGCGGGTGTAGTCGGTGTGATCAAGACTTGTTCTTCCTCGAAGATCGTATATAATGACGCTTCCGGTAAAAAGCACAAAGAGAAAATGGATTCCGGTATGAATATCCGTCCGGTAACTATGGATTTCTTATTTCAAGCCGGTTGGGATTGGATCGGTCTTTACGCCAAGTACTCACCGATCGACCTCTTTGAAAATGGGAAAGGTCCGAAGGTGCATCCGGTTTCTATCGGCTTGCAGTTGCATTTGTAGGTCGTTGAGTTTTTGCGAGATAAAGAACGTACGATATGCCGGATCTTGTTAGCAAGGTTCGGCATTTATCTTGAAAAAACTTATTTTATACTTTTTTGATGGGGATCGGGAAGTATTGCAAACTTATCCGGCGATATGGCCATTTCTTAATCGTGGAAATAAGATGAACTTTGCAATATAAATAGAAGACAAAGTAATAAATAAAAAGGAGGTTCAAGATGGGTTTTATTAAGGTCGGTGCCGTATTGTTCGCAAGTCTTTTGGTAGGAATGGCGAACGCTAGTAATGGAAATAAGAATAATAACAATAAAACAGAAAATAAAATGACAGTAACAGAATTAACACAAGAAGATTTCGTAAAGAAAGTGTATGACTTTGAGACAAACCCGAACGCATGGAAGTTCGAGGGTGATAAACCTGCGGTTATCGATTTCTATGCCACTTGGTGTGGCCCTTGTAAGATGATGTCTCCTATCTTGGATGAGATCAGCAAAGAGTACGAGGGTAAAATCAACGTATATAAGGTGAATGTCGATAAAGAGGCGGATTTAGCGAGTGTTTTCGGTATCCGTAGTATTCCTTCTTTATTGTTTGTACCGATGAAGAAAGAACCGAGTATGGTTCAAGGGGCTATGCCGAAGAATGAGTTGAAGAAATTGGTAGATGATATTTTATTAGAGTCGAAATAACTCGTATAGTGTGTTTTGGGGATTAGTGACGCGGAAGTTTGCTGGGAATAAAGTGAACTTCCGCTTTTTGTTTATATAATATTGTTATCTTTATCCGTCTTAAAATCCGGAAGAAATCTATGGAATATATTTTTAATACTCGCTTAAGAGGTAATATAGCGTTGACCGATTCGTATCACACGAACCTTGCTTTGCAGAAAGATAATACGCTTTACAAGTTTATTTGGGTACAAAGCGGTTCGTTGCAACTGGAGATCGATCACGTACCGACTACCTTAATGAAAGGTGAGATTATTCCCTTGACTCCTTTGCACCATATCGAGTTCAAGGCGATCAATGGCGAGTACTTGACCCTTCTGTTTAACAGTAACTTCTATTGTATTTTCGGACATGACAATGAGGTGTCGTGTAATGGTTTTCTTTTTAACGGGACTTCCAATGTGATGCAATTGAAATTGAGCGAATCCCAAGTTGCCTCTTTGCGCGATATCACCGACAGCCTAACGAGTGAGTACGCCATAAAGGATAATTTGCAAGAGGAGATGCTGCGTATCTTACTGAAACGTTTCATTATTTTGTGCACCCGGATCGCACGTGAGAAGTTTTCGGTAAGCCCGGAACGGGAAAAGGCGTTCGATATGGTTCGCCAGTTCTATGTATTGGTAGATAACCATTTTAAGGAAAAGAAGATGGTCCAAGATTATGCGGATATGCTGCATCGCTCCCCAAAAACCCTATCCAACCTTTTTACGACTTGCGGATTACCTTCTCCGTTACGGATCATTCACGAACGAATTGAGGCTGAGGCCAAACGATTGCTATTATATAGCCAGAAGAGCGCGAAGGAAATCACGGAGATCTTGGGCTTCGAGGATCAAGCCACATTCAGCCGTTTTTTCAAGAAAATGACGGGAGAAAGCGTCTCTGAGTACCGGAAAAGAGAGAAACAGGAATAATTGCTAACTCATCCGGTAAAATCGCCATTTACGGGATAGGTGTTTCTACCGATCTTTGCGGTATAAGTTCAATACTATAAAACAAATAATAAGATGAAAAAGTTGAATGATCTGTTTTACTTGTTTTTGCAAGTGGCGGCCTCTACTCAAAAGCTAGGTATTAATTTGATCCGTATATCGATCTTGATCATATTTGTGTGGATCGGCGGTTTGAAGTTCTGGAATTATGAAGCGGAAGGCATCGTTCCGTTTGTGGCGAACAGCCCTTTCATGAGTTTCTTCTATACGAAAAGCGCTCCCGAATATAAGACGTATAAATTAAAAGAGGGTGAGTTCGATCAAGCGAAGCATGAGTGGCATCAAGAGAATAACACGTATGGCTTCTCTCGTGGCTTGGGAATCTTGATCATGGCGATCGGTATCTTGACTTTCCTCGGCATTTTCTCGCCGAAGATCGGTTTGGTAGGAGCGGGGTTGGCTATAATCATGACGTTCGGGACGTTGTCCTTCTTGGTCACGACTCCGGAGGTCTGGGTACCTAATCTCGGCAGCGGGGAATTTGGTTTCCCGTTATTATCGGGGGCCGGGCGATTGGTGATAAAAGATACGGCGATACTGGCCGGTGCGATCGTGGTGCTGTCGGATTCGGCGCAACGGATCTTGAAAAAGAAATAAGCGAAACAAGAAAAAGGGGAATGGTTTTAATGCCATTCCCCTTTTTCTTGTTGGTTACCGTTTATTCTGTACGATATTCGGGTTTGCGTCGATCTCGCTTTGCGGAATCGGGAGTGCTACCCAGGGATCGGAAGCGTTGATCACCTGTGCGTCGGTAGGTAATTGCGGCAAATGCCAACCGCCCTTGCGGATTACCGGAATATTGTTACGCATGTAATCAAAGAACGCATGTCCTTCGCCAACCAATTCTTTGCGGCGTTCTTTAAGGATTCTCTCTAGGGAAAGCTCGGAGTCGCTAACGGATTTATTGGGGTTGGCTCGGCTTACGATTTGATTCAGGTAGCCTAACGCCTCGCTACGTTTTCCTAGCTTGAAAGCCGCCTCGGCCGCATTTAAGTATATCTCGGACAGACGGATGATGCATAGGTCATTGTCTTGCGGATTGCCGGTCAATACATCTCCTGTTTTTCCGGGATACTTCGCCAGATATTTAGGATGTCCGGTCGAACCGGTTGGAAGGATATCCTCGTCCGGTTTTTGAGGTAAGCGGCATAAGGCATGGCGAACATCATCCGGGTCTTCACCCAGTAAATCCAAGAAATCTTTCGTCAAGACCAAATTGTTCCAATCTTTCACGTTATCGGCATATACCATGGGAGCGCCCTCTCCGCCACTACCGCCGGAAGGCTCGGTAAGCGTAAAGTAGAACTCGAACAGGGATTCGGAATTGAAGTCTTTTCCCCATACGGAGGTATACTCATCGTGCGTGAACAAGGTATAAAGACCTCCGTTATTGATTACTTCTTGAGCGTATTTAAGGGCGTTCTCGTTATCGTTCATATATAAATAGATACGAGATAGAAGTGCTTTCACGCTCCATACATTTTGGTGACCGTCGGATTTGGTTGTAACAAGGTTGGGTAAGGCTTCGGTCAGGTCTTTGATCACTTGGTTGTAGCATTCGGCTACCGTGTTGCGAGACGGTTGGTGAGTCGGCAACTCCGTCTTGATCTCGATGGGCACACCCAAGGACGCTCCATTATCCAGTGTATAAGGCATACCAAAGAGGCGGGTTAAATCGAATAAGGCCAAGCCACGCATAGCTAACGCCTCTGCTTTTATACGGGCGATTTCTTGCGTGTCGGAGGTTTGGACGCTACCGTTGTCTATTTTCTCGATTAAGCTGTTCGCTTGATGAATCACGATATAGGGTTGGTTCCATACTCTCGTGATATTAAAAGCGTCGTCGGCGGCTACGTTGAACAGATAGTACGGAGAGACACGTCTGCCGGGACCTTTGTCAATACGAGCTTGTACGTCTTCGCCACGGCAGTCGGCATAATAGAGGTAGTTGTCTCCATAATAACTATGCTCGGATGCTATGCGATAGATTCCATTTAATGCGGTTTTAGCGTCTTCCAGTGACTGAATAGCGTTATCGCTGGTCACGGAAGTGGAGGGATCCAGATCCAGCCAATCTCCGGAGCAAGCCGTGAATAAGAAAGGAAGAGCGCTTACGATATATTTAATTGACCATTTCATTGTATTTCTTTTTTATCGAATGAATTGTTGTGTTTAGAAATTAACTTCCACGCCGAAACTAAAGGTGCGCATGGGCGGTGTCTCACAGAATACCTCGCCGGATACGGGCACTTCCGGATCATATTGCTTCCATTTCGCCCAAGTCAGCAAGTTGCTGCCGGAGAAATAGACACGGACTTTATCCAGCAAGACTTTATCGGTCCAGTTATGAGGCAGGGTAAACCCGAACGTCAGGTTCTTTAACCGCAAGTGATCCGTACTATGTACGAAGCGAGAGGAACCACCGCTCACTTTGTCGGAGCGTCCCAATACGAAACGGGGAATGTCGGTGATATCACCGGGCTTTTGCCAACGGTCTAACTCATAGATGGGCAGGTTGCGGTTTCCTTCGCTGGCTCCGTCTGTCTCGATATACGTACCGGTCTTGTCGAAAGAATAGCCGCCCAATGAATAAGAGAGCGTAAAGGCCAAGTCGAACCATTTATAAGAAAGGATATTGGTAAGGCCGCCGGATATCTTCGGATCTACTTGTTTATAAGGAACCGCTTGCGCCTCATTGACATCTTGGGTCAAGGTGCGGTCTAGATTGCCGTTCTCGTCTTCCGTATTTTTATAATACAGCGCATTTCCGCTCGAGGGATCTACCCCGGCGAATTCCTTTACATAGAATGTATTGAATGGCAATCCTATTTTCCGGATAAACCAACTACTTTCCACCACTTGATCGAGATTACCATCAAGGGCCACGATCTTATTCTTGTTATGTGTCAAGTTCAATACCGTAGTCCAATTAAAATCTGCGTTTGAGATATTCAAGGAACGAACCTCCAGCTCGACACCTTTATTGTTTAACTGCCCCAGATTACCCAGATAGTTCAGGAATCCGGTCGTGGCGCTGATCGGACGGTTGTAAAGCAAATCCTTGGTGTCACGATTGTAATACTCGAGCGTTACGAAGATGCGATCGATAAACGCGAGGTCTAGTCCGAGGTTCATATTATAGTTCTTCTCCCATTTTAGATTGGGATTAGCTTGTGTGCTTTCATACGAACCGGGGTTATCCATATAGTTCTTTCCGTAACTATATAAACCCATATAACCGTAATAAGATCCCGGCTGATTACCGTTCACGCCATAAGAGGCACGGATCTTGACATCGCTCAACACCGGCTTTACGGCTTTCATGAAATCCTCGGCTCCCAGATGCCACATGCCTGAGACCGACCAGAAATTACCCCAGCGATGCTCCGGTGCCAATCGGGAACTACCATCCCGGCGGAAACTTCCGGCGATATAATACCGGTTGTCGTAATCATAATTCAAGCGGGTTAGATAAGAAAGCAACCGATAATCCTGTGTAGAGGATACGAAACTGTTTATAACGGCGGCATTGTCCGGTTCGAATAATTGGTCGGACGGCATCTTGCTTTTCTCACCGGCGGCTTTATCCGTCTGGAAACTTTCCGCCTCATAAGCGGCTAGTACATCCAGATGATGTTTGTTGGCGAATGTCCTCACGTAGTTCAACGAGGTAGAAGAGATCAATTTCCCGTATTCGATAAAACCTTTGGACGATTGGGCATCGCTACCGCTCTTGGGACCCGCCCCGCTTAATGCGTTGAAATAGCGGGCATCCTTTTGGATGCTATAATCATAGCTGAGTACTTCCTTTAATTTAAGTCCTTTGATAATCTCTACCGCACCGTGCGCCGTACCGAAGATACGGGTCATACGAACCCGGTTATAGTCGGTACGCATATCCCGCAAAGGATTTACGTTCGTTCCGGGATAGGTATTGGCGTAGGAACCATCCTCGTTAAATACTGGGTAGGAGGGAGGAGTGGCTACTGCCATGCAATAGAAAGGATTGATACTGGATGTACGTTCCTCGTTCATCTCTTGATTCACTTGCGAGAACATGAGGTTCGCTCCGGCCTCGCCTCGTTTGCCGATCTTTTGTTGTACGTTAAAGCGTCCGGAGTATCGTTCCATCGATGAGTTCTCCACCAGACCCTCTTGTTTTTGATAACCCAAGGAGCTGTAGACCGTCGTGTTCTCGGAGCCACCGGAAACGGAAGCCTCATAATTTTGATGTACGGCCTGTCTCATCAACACGTCTTTCCAATCGGTATAGCCTAAAGCGGGAACAGAGGTGTATGCCCCGATATTGGCGTTGGCGTACTCTTCCGGAGTCTGGGTGAAAGATGCGGGATCTTTGGCGATCTGGTCTTGCGCGTAATTAACCAAGCCTTCATAAAGTAGTTCCCGGCGTTGCTCTCCGTTGAGGGTCGGGCGGAAGTCTACCGCCGCGTCCGAGAATCCTGCGCTAGCGTTCAACGTGACCCGGGTACGTCCTTTCGATCCTTGTTTGGTCGTGATCAAGATAACACCGTTGGCCGCACGGGAACCGTAAAGGGAGGCGGCGGCGGCATCCTTGATAACCGTGATATTCTCGATATCGGAGGGATTGATCGTACTCATGATGTTGGTCTTGGCATTGTTCATGTAGGAGGCCTCCGATCCGCTTCCGGTACTTAGGTTTCCCGAGGTGACGGGAACTCCGTCTATCACAAACAAAGGTTCGTTCGATGCGTTGAACGAGCCCATACCACGGATACGGATGGATGCGTTCGCTCCCGGTTGCCCGGAGCTTCCCGTGATATTGACACCGGAGGTCATGCCTTGTAGTTTTTGTTCTATGGAAACCACCGGCATCTCTTTCAGTAGGTCAGCCCGTAAAGTGTTGGCGGAACCGGTAAAGGAAGAACGTGAGAAGTTACCGTAACCGGTTACCACGACCTCATCGAGGTTCATCGCCTCCGGTTGTAAAGCCACGTTTAAGATACCGCTTTTCGGGATAGGTACTTGGGTCTGCTTCATGCCGATGTAATCGACAATAATGAATTTGGCGTCAGGATCAACTTCCAGCGTGAAATGCCCGTCAAGATCGGTCTCCGCTCCCGACAGGCTCCCTTTTACGATAACGGTCGCTCCTATCAGAGGCTCCTTGTCCTCTTGGGAAATCACCGTTCCTTCGATCTGTCTTTTTTGCGCATACGCTACCCCGGGCAATAGAAGTAGACATAGGAATAGTATGCCCCATGTTTTTACATTTCTCATCTCTTTTTGTTTAAAACGTCTTATTAATACCTATACTAACTAAAGGATTATCTGAAAAAGGCGTGCCAGATGTGATAAATCCTGTAGATTTCTTTATAATTGTTTTCTTATGAGATTATTACGAAAAGCTTTGAATACGGGTGTGGAGGTGGCATTGTGTAATATTTCCTCATTTGATGTGCAATTTTTCTACACTACTTGTTATCTTTGTGAAAGATGATTTAATAGGATTCGTTTATGGACACAAGAAAGATTGAGGATGTTCCTTTCGAGGAAGTACATGAGATACAAAGATATGGGACTTATTTCTCGGAGAAGAGTTTCTGGAAGAAGATAGAGCGGGTAGCGAAGAAAGTGGGGGCTACGGTATTGCGTCCTGTCTTCACGCTGTATTATATGTTGCAGGATGAAAAGGTACCTCTTCAACATAAGGCTTATATAATCGGGGCTTTAGGATACTTTATATTGCCTTTCGACTTGATCCCGGAGAGCGTGCTCCCCATTATCGGCTTCACGGACGATGTGGCGGTGATGACTTTCGTATTGAAAATGGTGAAGGATAGCATTACACCGGAGATCCGGAGAAAAGCGGATCAGAAAATATTGGATCTGTTTCCTGATCCGGCTTGATAGGGCGTTATAGCAACGGGCGAATATCGGGAAGCTCCTCGCTTCCCTTTTTCATTTCCGGAAGGAGGATTAAGGGGATCTCCGGGAATTTGGCCTTTAGATACTCCAAGGTATTCGCCTCGATCAGTGGGTCGATGCTTGGATATTGGTTATAGACGATGGCTTTTACCTCGATACCGTATCGTTCGCAGGCGTACAGGCTGAGCAAAGTATGATTGATACTTCCCAGCTTGCCGGACGTGACTAGTATCAGGGGATACGCCTGTTCCTTCACATAATCGATCGTAAGGGATTCCATGTCGTTCGGAACCATCAGTCCTCCGGCTCCTTCCAGTAATACATACTCGTAGGTCTCTCGCAATCGCCGGGTGGCTTGGGTGATCGTTTCTAAATCGATACGTCTTCCATCTTTCGCCGCCGCCATATGAGGAGAGCAGGGATAGGTGAAGATATAAGGACAAGTCAGTCCTTGCGTATCCTCGTCGGTAAAGGGGAGCCCTTGGATTTGGCGGTGTGCCTCGATATCCTCCGATACGTGCTCGCATCCGGTCTGTATCATCTTTTGGGTGATCACTTTCTTTCCGGCTTTCGCCAATGCCTTGGCGATCATTCCGGTGGCTACGGTCTTTCCGACGTTCGTGTCTATGCCGGAGATAAATAATACATTTTCTTTCGTTTGATGGTTCATTGTTCTGTTGTTTAAATAGTTGCTTGATTAATCTTTTGTCTCTATGGATATTACTCCTTGTCTCTAAGAGATTTATTCCTTTTCTTCTGCGCTATTGATCTTTTCACCTTTGTGAAAAGAACGTATCACCTTTGTGAAAAGATCGTTTCACCCTTGTGATACGATCATATCATATAGGTGAAAGGATCAATACCTCGGAAGAGGCGATCTACCTCACCTTTATCTTTTGACCACTAAGATATAGAGTGGACGGTAAGTTAATGTGACCCCACCATCCGCCGAGGGGAATCTCTCTTGATAATCCCGGCAGAAACGTTCCTGTTTTCCCCGTGTCCAGACGCAAGAGGCGTTGGCCGTGACACCCGTGTACTTTAGATGTCTTAGCACCTCCAGCGGGTGCCGGAAGGTCAGGGCGATATTTCCTTCCTCTTCATGGACGATCCGGAAGTAGGTGGATAACCACTCCCTTAATTGTCCGGCGGTAGGATAGGTGAGCCCTTCTCCGGTCAGTTCCTTGATCTCGTGAAGGTTGTCTGGCGTGAAGGTGTTGAAAGCCAGCATGCCTCCGGGCGATAGGGTGGACGATAGCTTATGGAGGAAACGTGGAAGGTCTTTCATCCATTGCAGGGCGGAGGCCGAGGCAATCAAGTCGAACGTGCCGGGAAAAGCCAGTCGCTCGGCATCACCGGCCAAGAATAGAGGAGTGGCGGAAGGAAACAACTCCTCGATGGCGCTTTGCCAAGTCTCGCAAAGATCGTTGAGTACCCATTCCTCGATTTGGCATTCTTGTTTTAATAAACGGGTGAATCCGCCGCTTCCGCAACCGATTTCCAGCACCCTGCGGAAATGAGAGGAGGTGTATACGGTCAATAGCTGTACCAGATGGGCGCATATCCGTTTCTGGGCATCCGCATGATCGTCGTATGTATTCACCGCTTGGCTGAAACGCCGGCGGATCCGTTCTTGTTCGATTACTTCCATAATTCGTTCCATGATTGATAGTGGTAAAAAGGAAGATGAGGCGCCTTGATCTCTTGGATGGGGCAACGGCCTTGCCAGTAGTTCCGGAGGTTGGTTGCCGGGAATATCTTATCTTCGGTGGATAGGATGGCTTGATCCCAGAAGGTGGATATCCGCGGATCGGCTGATTCGAGCTTTTCCGGGAGGATCTGATTATATAGAGATTCCAGTTCCTCCTTGATCTCCTCCAGCGGACGTGGTGAGAGTTCCGAATAGCAATTGAATGTCTCCTTGTCTCCGCACATCCTGCGGTTAAAGCGACGCATACCTTCCTCGCTGATATGATGGAGGGTTCCCTCGAAGATTGCGGTCGGGATGCCTAGCGTATCGTGCATGGGAAAAGGGGTACCGTTCAGGGCGGTCGCCGTGGTAAAGGATCGGTGGCCTGCCCAGAGTCGGGTGGCTACCCATACGCCTAGAGACCAAGCGACCAGATGTACCTCTTTATAGGGGGCGAATGTCTCTTCGAATGCGAGCGTCCTGTAATCGTAGGCAATCCATAGGTCTGTCTGCTCCGGTACTTCCAGATGGCGGAAAAGCTCCGGCGAGGTGGACCAGCCGGCGAGACAGAGGATCAGACTAGGGGATAGCTTATTTATTATCTTATCTATATACATACTATCAATTCAATTTATATACATACTATCTATCCAGTTATCTATCCGGGGGTGTAGAGACGGGGCATGTCCCGGTGGGAGACAAGGCACGCCCCGTCTCTACAATCAGTTGATGAATATTTTTTATTGTGAGGTTTGCCGTAAGGGAGAAGCGGATACGGGAGGTACCTTTGGGCACTGTCGGCGGGCGAACGGGGAGGCAGTAGAAGCCTTTTCGTTGTAGCTCTTCCGCTTTCCGTACGCAATCCTCGCTCTCTCCCACAATGAAAGGGATGATGTGGCTTTGGCTGATCTCGCCTCCTTTGCCCGTTAAAGCCTCCGCCAGCAATCGGCTATATGCTAGAAGATTCTCCCGTTCCTTCGTGAACGAGGGGAGTTGCTCCCAGATGAAGGAAGTCCATGCGATTTGGAACGGTGGCAGGGCCGTACTGAATATGAGCGGTCGCATCGTATTGACCAGATATTCCCGTATCGTACGGGAACAAACCAAATAGGCCCCCATAGACGCTAACGCCTTGCCGAAAGTACCGACCAATAGATCGATCTCTTGGATACAACTTTGTTCCTCGGCGATACCTAGCCCCGTCTTTCCACGGGCTCCGATGGCATGAGCCTCGTCTACGTACAATAGGATATTGGGATATTGCCTTTTGATAGCTATCAGGCGGTTTAAATCCGCTACATCCCCGTCCATGCTGAAAATGCTTTCGGTCAAGATGATGATCGTCTCGTATTGACAGGCGTTCTTTTGTACGAGGCGTTCCAGTTGGTCATAGTCGTTGTGGCGGTAACGGAGGAATGGGGAGCCACTCAACAAGATGCCATCGATGATGCTGGCGTGCACCAGCTTGTCGGCGAGTAATAAGGTCTGTTTATCGGTTAAGGCCGGGAGGATTCCGGTGTTGGCATGATAGCCGCTATTGAAGATCAATGCGGCTTCCCGGTCGAAGGAGCGGGCGATCTGTTTCTCCAGTTTCGTATATACGGAGAAATTACCCGTCAGCAAGCGGGATGATGATGAGGAGTAGGGATAGAAGCGGTCTTGTGTGGATGCTTGAAACTCCTCTTGTAAATCCTGCCGGCTGGCTAATCCAAGATAATCGTTGGAAGAGAGATTCAGCATACGCTTTCCCTCTTTTAATATCCATATTCCTTGATGCTCGACTTCCGGTAGGTGCCTAAGATTCCCGGAGGCTCGTAAAGCCGTAAGTTGCTCGTTATATGATTTCATATATCTATATATTACCCGGTTGTAGATATGTTAATTATGCGTTAATACTCTCAATAATCCGGAGGTTAGTCTGGATAGTTCATTCATGGAGATAATGAAAGGAGGCATGAGGTAAACCAGCCGTCCGAACGGACGTACCCATATCCCTTCCTCTACGAATTGGCGTTGTAATACCGCCATATCCACCGGATGCTTCATCTCGATAACCCCGATCGCTCCCAATACCCGTACCTCAGCGACTTCAGGCAGCTTGGCGGCTGGCGCTAACTCCGCCCGCAATTGCTCCTCTATAAGCTTCACTTTCTCCTGCCAGTGACTGGCGATCAATAAAGAGATCGAGGCCGAAGCGATAGCGCATGCCAAGGGATTTCCCATAAACGTAGGCCCATGCATAAAGCATCCCGCCTCGCCGGAACAGATCGTGTCGGCTATCGGCTTCGTCGTGATCGTGGCGGAAAGCGTAAGATAACCTCCCGTCAATGCCTTTCCGATACACATGATATCGGGTTCGACTCCCGCATGTTCCCATGCGAACAACTTTCCGGTACGTCCGAAGCCTGTCGCTATCTCGTCGAATATCAATAAGACGTTATACCGCTCGCAAAGTTCCCGGGCACGAACGAGGAAAGTGGGGGAGTAGAAATACATACCTCCTGCCCCCTGTACGACCGGTTCCAAGATCAAGGCGGCGATCTCGTCGGCATGCCGCTCTAGTAAATCCCGCAAGGGAGCCATGGCCTCCTCTCTCCATTCCTCGCCGAATCGGACCGAAGGTTGAGGTATGAAGTATTGGATGGGTAGGCTTCCGGAGAAGATCCCATGCATACCCGTCACCGGATCGCATACCGACATGGCGTGCCAAGTATCCCCGTGATAACCGCTACGGATCGTGGCGAAGGTATGTTTTCCCGGTATGCCTTTGGACTGCCAGTATTGGATCGCCATCTTTAAGGCTACCTCCACGGCTACCGAGCCGCTATCCGCTAGGAATATCTTTTCTAGGGAAGGGGGCAATAGCGGTAATAATTTAGCGGCCAACTCGACAGCCGGCTCGTGCGTGAATCCCCCGAACATGATATGACTCATCTTATCCAATTGGGCTTTAGCCGCCGCGTTAAGTACCGGATGGTTGTATCCGTGGACTGCCGCCCACCAAGAAGACATTCCGTCTATTAGCTCCCTGCCGTCCGCAAGGGTTATCGTTACGCCCTCCGCTTTGGATACCAGATAGACGGGAAGTGGATCGATGGTCGAGGTGTAGGGATGCCATAGATGATCCCGGTCGTATTGTAAAAGTTCGGTTGTTGTCATTTTTCCCAATCGGTGTTTTCGGTGAGTGAATAGCCTTCGGAGGTAAATAAGACTTTGTCTTCCTCTACCTTGCTTCCGATAGTCGTTAATAAGTCTCCGATGATTGCGGAGTTAATCCCTATATATAGGGATTTCCGTTGCGTGGCCTCGCTTAATTGTGCCCGTCCGCCGGAGAAACGGAGAAATGCGTTCGGATTGATCAAGCGGAAAAGGGCGATCGTTGTTAGCCATTCCTCTTCTTCTAGGATATGTGTATTCTCCATAGGAGTTCCCGGTATCGGCTGTAATAAATTGAGAGGGATGGATAAGACACCTTCTTTCTGTAAGAAACAAGCCATCTCGATTCGTTCCTCCATCGTCTCGCCCATGCCGATAATACCACCGCAGCATATACGGAAACCGATTTCCCGGGCGGTATGGATGGTTTCCATCTTCTGCTCGATCGTATGCGTGGAACAGAGTTGACGGAAATAGGAAGGGGCGGTCTCTATATTGCAGTGATAGTTCTCCACTCCGCTATCGTAAAGCGATTGGAGTTGGGAGCGGGTTAGCAATCCCATGGAGGCACAGCATTTAATATCGCTTTGCTGCTTGATTTGCCGGATCGTATCGGTGATCTGTTCCAATTCTTTATCCGATACTCGCTTACCGCTAGTCACCAAGGCAAAACGCCGGATGCCCTGTTTCCGGTTATATACCGCATGATAGACACATTCCTTGGCCGGAAGCAAAGGATATAAGTTTACGAGGGTCTTGTAATGTCCCGACTGTGCGCACCATTTACAATCCTCGCTGCAATTACCGCTTTTGGCGTTGATGATGGAACAAGTGTCGAACTTATTCCCCATAAAATGGCGGGTGATTTGGTGGGCGGCCTCGTAAAGTGCCTCTTTGTCCGGGTGATTCGCCAAGCTTAAAGCCTGTTCCTCAGTAATCTTCCTACCCTCTAGGATGTACTGCTTTGCTTCTTCTATTGTCATTTTCTCTCATTTAATAATTCTACGTATATATACCCAGTTGTAGAGACGGGGCGTGCCCCGTCTCTACAACCAGATGGAAATAAGAAAGGCGGGAAGTATCCGAAAGAATACTTCCCGCCTTTACTATATTATATAATGTATAGTGAGCTACACGATGAGCCGGATGAGCGATCTCATTTGATACCAATACCGGGAGTAATGCCGTAAACAGTCCATGCGATACCGCGAGGCTCCGTTTGTTCTCCTCGGTATTCTCCCTCTCCTCGTCATCCTCTTCGGAAAATCCGTCCGTGAACGTACCGATACCGGTATGTAAAGACTGGTTCTTTTTCTCGAAGCGATCGGCTACGGAAAAGGATAATTGTCCGATCGTAACAGCTCTCTGTACACTGATGAAAGCCGCATACGCCTTCCGGCTCCATCTTCTGAAACGGAGTGCCTGCGAACGATATGTATACGACTTCCTCATCCTCTAATTTTCAATTGTCAAGCCACTTTATCCAGTTTCTTCATGATAGAGAACATGAACAACGCAGACAGTAAACAAAGAACGATCAACACGCTCCATACCATCCATAACTGCATGCCTCCCCACAAATAACCGATGATAGCGACCAGATAGTTACCGATAGCCGTAGCCACGAACCACCCACCCATCATCATACCTTTGTATTTAGGAGGAGCCACTTTGGATACGAAAGAGATACCCATCGGAGAAAGCAATAATTCGGCGAAGGTCAATACCAGATAAGTCGATATCAACCAGTTCGGAGAAACCAATACCTGCAATTTGCTATCCGCCGCTAAAGCGTCCGGTGTAGGCAAGCCCATAGAACCGATCGCCAAGATCAAGAAACCGCAAGCGGCGATCATCATACCCAATCCGATCTTACGAGGAGCGGACGGCTCTTTCTTCTTATTAGCCAGATAACCAAAGATCGCCAACGATACCGGAGTCAATACAACCACGAAGAACGGGTTAAATTGCTGGAAGGTCTGCGGAAGGATCGTTACGGTTTCCGGCATAGCCATATATTTGATACCTAGAGCGGCTAATGCGGCCACGGTCACGATGCCGGCGATCGTTTTGCCTTTGCTCGTTGTGGATTGTGCGATAGCGAATCCTCCATACACGGCGATAACCAATAATGTTAAGTTAATCACATCAAAGCCGATACGATCCAGTCCGGTCACTTGGTTGGCCGTATAGTCGCGAGCAAAGAACGTCATTGTCAGACCATTTTGATGGAAAGCCATCCAGAAGAACAATACCACGGCGAATACCAGCAGCAAGGCGGTGATACGTTGTTTCGTCTCGGCAGGTGACAATTCCTCTTGCGGAGCGTGGGAAGCCTTTGCTTGTTTGGTATTGACATCCGCATGCTTAAAGGTAGAGCGGAATCCCATATAGATAGCCATCGATATGATCAATGAGATACAAGCCACACCGAATCCATAGTTGTATGCCTCAGACAACTTCTCGATATACGTGGAACAGAACGTAGCCATATCGCCGGTGAAACCTTGTGCGCTTTGCAGAGCGGCGAGTGCCTCTTTGTTCTCTGCGGAGATGGTTCCGTTTAAGAATTGGTGAGCGAGTGCCGGAATTTGTGACTCGTAGAAAAGGTTATACTTACCCAACATCCAGTCTGTCATTTTAGTGGCAGCCGTAGGTGCGTACATGGCACCGATATTGATCGCCATATAAAACAAACTAAAGGCTTGGTCACGTTTACTTCTATATTCCGGGGCATCATAAAGATTACCTACCATCACTTGTAAGTTACCTTTAAATAATCCGGTACCGCAAGCGATTAGCGCTAGCGAGCCGAACATCATGATTTTTCCCGAGGCGGCATCTGTTGGGATGGCTAATAAAAGATAACCGACAAACATGATGATGATACCCGAGGTAACCATCTTTCCATAACCGAACTTATCGGCCATCATACCGCCAATCAATGGCATAAAATACACGAACGCTAAGAAGCTAGCGAAAATCGTTGATGTCTCAGCGGCCGTATAGCCGAATTTCGCTTGCAAGAATAATGTGAAAATCGCAAGCATCGTGTAATAACCGAAGCGTTCGCCCGTGTTCGCGAGTGCTAGGGCATAGAGACCTTTAGGTTGTCCTTGTAACATGTGTTTTAGATAATATTAGTTTATACTTATTGAATAATTTGCTTTATGGCGCCGGTTTCCGGATAGAAAAGAACTTTGACGGGGGCTTTCTTATCCTCAAACATAACAGGGGCTAATCCTTCCCGTGTTCCGAATTGAGTGATTTGGGCCTCTCCTTTGTAGAGCGTTTTTTTGTTCATTAGTATTTCTATGCTGGCTTTTCCCGGAACATTGTAGACGATTCCTTTCAATGATTTGTCTTTCTTCTCGGCTTCCTTGGCATCAAGGATCGGAGCTCTTTCTGTCGCTTTCAAGTTCATATAGACAGGGGTACCGCCCAAATCGTCAGCGTCTACGATACCTAGCTGCTTGGAGAAACGGAACAATACTTCTTTATCTAGGTTGTCGTGGGGGATGATACTTACCTCATAATGCTCGGTTTCTTTGGTCAAGATTCCGGTGAATAGGTTTGTTAATGCTTTTTCTTGCTCCTCCAATTGCTGGATCACCAGTTTCATGGCTTCACCATCGGGAGGTAAATTATCCGCCTCGCCGGTCAAGATGTTCAAACGGCTTTCCCGGATACGGTAAATTTGTTTAGCGGCCACCTCCGCTTGTTTGGCGGTGGAGCCTGCCATTAGTAATTCCTCTGAGAAAACGGAAGCGTCTGTCACTTTTTGTTGGGAGCCTTTATTTTTCTTTGCGGCATCTAGCTCGGATTCAACTGGTGTATATTCTGCGTTTATCGAGCATAATAATCCATCTTCGGTAAGATAAGCGTAAGGGGCGACCGTACCTTGTTTGAATTCTACGATATAGGTATTATCCGCATCGGGTAATCCCCGGTTGATCAGACTGATTTTTCCGAGATCGAAATAAACCTTGTCTTCCGTGACCGCATCCTTTACGCCTAGATACTTCTCTGCATATTGATAGTAAGGCCCGGCTTTGCAAGTTACTTTCGTCACTTCGGCGTCTACGACTAGCGAGGTCTTGGGCAACGAGTAGGTGATTCCGAAATTATTGGCTTTTACGGCGTTCTTTTTTACCACCTTGGTTTGTGCCATAAGCGGCATCCCGAGGAGTAAACTAGCTATAATGATTATATTCTTCATATCCCAGTTTATTTTAATTCTGTATATTATTGCGCAAAACTAGGAAATATTTTGCTTAAAACCAATTGGAAGTATTCTTATTGCATGAAAATCCCGGACAACATTAAGAATTTCTAGATTCGCATTGTTCGGGATTCTGAGGATGTCCGGGGGAGAAAGCTTAAAATAGCACGTCTATATAGATCGGCAGGTGATCGGACGACTGGATATCGATCACTTGGTCGTTGATAATCCTAAATTCATGCCTTAGGTCGCCGAAGATATAATCTAAACGCAAACGGGGATGATCCGAGGGGTAGGTCTCTAACGTAGGGTCGGATAAGAGCCTCCACGTTTGTTTCATCGCCTTGAATTCCTTAGAGTCTGGCTCCATGTTGAAGTCTCCGGTGATCAGGATTGGTTTGTTTTCGCTTTTCATCGTCTCATTGATGAGTCGTATAGAGGCCAGGCGAGAGTCTGGGTCGAGCGAGAAATGTGTGTTACACAAGGTATAGTTCGGATATTCGAGACAAAGGAAGGTACGTGGCTCTTCCTTTCCCGGCAGAGGTATGTATTGGTAGCTACGAGGTTTTTTGCGGGAGAGTGCGGCGATTCCGTATAATCCCTTAGAACGTTCTGTGGCAGGTGCGAAGATTGGATACATGCCGGTCAACCGTGCCAATTCTGCATATTGGTTGATCCATCCAGAGCGTTCGCATACACTGTCCACCTCTTGTAGCCCGACATAGTCCGGCTGGATCTTGTTGATCACTTCAGCGATTCGCTTCAAATTGGTCTGTTGGTCCATACCGATCCCGATGCGGATGTTGTAGCTCATGATTCTTAACGATTGTCGTGTCTTGCATAGGCCACTTCCCAAATTTAGGAGGGCGATGGTTAGGAGAAATAAGATTCGTTTCATGGATTTCTAAGGTATTTCGTGAATAGAAACCCCCGCAGACAACAAGAAGGACTATCTGCGGGGGCTACAGTAATAAAAATTGAAGATTAATAATTATCGTTCTGTGTTAATGCGCCTCCTACATAGTCGATCTCGCTTTGTGGAATCGGGTAGGGGTATGTCTTATCGGTGACGAGTGTCCCGGCACCGGAATACTTGCCCTCATCAGTCTTGCCGAATTTCTGCATTGTAGATACGAAGGTGCCCCAGCGAATTAAGTCGTAGAAGCGTAATCCCTCGCCTGCAAGTTCGATACGGCGTTCGTGGCGAACGGCGGCACGCAGATCATCGGAAGCTTTCACTTTATACTTAGCGTTGAAAGTATCCTCGGTCACTCGATCGCTCTCCTTGAGGTTGAACTTACGGTATTTAGCGTAGCTATCTGTCAAAGAGGTTGTCACGAAGGCACGATAACGTACTTGGTTGATCAGGTCGGCCGCTAGTTGTTTGTCGCCATCCGTCTCGATCAGGCATTCAGCGTACATCAGCAATACATCGGCATAGCGGATGTGATAGTGGGTCCAATCCGTGTTCAATAAATCGTTTAGTGGCCGTCTGGAGAAGTCTGGATACTGCTTACGGCTGTGTTGCTGTGGGAAATTGTCGTAGCCGGAATAGTCGTGTACCTCTTCGGAACCATCGTTCTTGACGAATATATCGCCGGATGACAATACCGTGTGTACCAAGCGTGGATCGCCTACCTCATATTCGTCTACCAAATCCTTCGTCGGACACTCGCCGCCCCATCCGCCGGCAATACCGCGACCGACATTCATTTGTGGACAAACGCTACCGCTAGTGTAGCTAGGAATGTAAGAGCGCAGGGTGATGAAGACGGACTCTTTTGACATATAGCCCTCTGTGGCGTTATTGAATAGCTTCTCGTAGTCATCTACTAATTCATAGCTTCCGGATTCGACAACTGCCTTCAGGTCTTTCAGAGCCTCTCCGTAGTTGCCGTAGAACATCAATACCCTAGCACGGAAAGCCATGGCGGCCTCTTTGGTGATTCGCCCAATCTCGCTGGTCGGAAGGCTTTTTGCATTAGGTAGATTAGGTTCGGCGATTGCGGTGTTCAGGTCTTTCAGGATAAAGTTCATGACCTCCTCTTTGCTGGATTTCGTGATCGTACTTTTGTCGACGACTTCCATGGGCTTGTCAATTAGTGGAATATTCTGGAAGATTGTAGCTAGGTCGTAGTAATAGAACGCACGCATGAATTGAGCCTCTGCGATCCATCGCTGTTTGGTTTCTGTGCTGACCAAGCCTCCGGCATCATCGATCAATTCTGATTCAGGTGTGATTAGCGACAGGAATACGTTGCAGGCTGAGATCGCTGTTTGGTAGCGATGAGTCCAAAGGTCGGACAAGACTTGATTAGTCGCCATTGGTGTTCCGCGGGCGATTTCCGTGATACGAACGCGGTCTCCTGCATCAGAGCCGCCTTTGGAGCAGTCGTCGCTCAATTGATCTCCCAAGACAAATTTCATGTCCTGATAGTTCCAGCTATCTTGTAAGGGCTGATAGCAATTGACCAAAAGTTTGTAGCCGGCATCCTTGGTACTCAGATAAGTTACCTCATCCAATGTTCCCAATGGCGGGCGGTCTAGAAAGTCGCTGTTACAGCTTGTCGTAAGGGCACCGACGCATGCGATCGATACAAGTAATTTCCCTATGTTAACTATAGATTTCATAATAATTCATTTTAAGATTATAATTTCAAACTAAGACCGAACATGAATGTACGCGGTTGCGGATAGAATCCCATATCACAGCCTTTGTAAAGAGGCGAGTTATTGATCTCTCCGATCTCAGGATCTAGTCCGGAATAACCGGTGATCGTGAATAAGTTCTGTGCGGCAACAAAGAAACGAAGGTTGTTGATCGTGATCTTCTTAGTCCATTCGGATGGAAGCGTATAACCGATTGTCAGGTTCTTCAAGCGAACATAAGAACCATTTTCCACATACCAATCGGACATCTCCAAGTTCATGCGGCTATCCGCATCGATTGCGAAGTTCTCGTTTGTACTACCCGGTCCGTTCCAGTAGGTTGTTAATATATCCTTCGGAGCATTGTACCAACCGGTACCTGAATAGATGTCATATTTCAATATGTTTAAGATGTCATTGCCGACTGATCCTTGGAAGAAGGCGGAGATGTCGAATCCTTTCCATTCTGCGCCTAAGGTCAAACCAAAGGTGAAGTCTGGATGAGGATTTCCTGTCATCGTGCGGTCTTCGTCGTCTAGTTTACCATCTTTGTTCAAATCTTGGAACTTTAAGTCGCCCGGCTTTGCGTTTGGCATTACCATTTGACCGTTGTTCTTGTAGTTGTCGATCTCTTCTTGGGTCTGGAAGACACCATCGGTTTTATATCCGTAGAAATAACCGATCGGTTGTCCTGGCTCTGTCATCGTATAGGAGAAGTATCCTAGATGGATGCCTTTACCCGGAATATTCGCTCCACTACCTAGGCTTTTTACCTTATTTTTATAGGTGGATACGTTTCCGTTGATATGATATTGGAAGTCGTTCCCGATCTTACCGTCGTATCCGAGCGTTACTTCAAAACCTTTATTGCTTACGCTACCGGCATTCATCCACGGCGTGTTGGGGAATCCTAGTGAACTGGGCACGGGTACTTGCACCAACATATCACTTGTCTGACGGTCAAAGTAGTCGAAGGTTGCTCTCAAGGAACCTTGGAAAAAGGCCAAATCCAATCCGAAGTCCAGTTGGCGAGTAGTCTCCCATTTCAGATCCGGATTACCCACCTGCGTACGTCCGGCATACAAGTTCGTCTGATACGGATTACCGAAGAGGTAGTAGCTACCATTTCCGAACGTATTCATATAGGCTCCGGAGGAGATAGTCTGGTTCCCGATCTCACCCCAAGCTGCTCTTAACTTACCTTGTGACAGCCACTCAAGGTTCTTCATGAAGCTCTCTTCCGAGAAATTCCAACCGGCGGATACGGAGGGGAAGTAACCCCAGCGATTACCATCCGCAAATTTAGAGGATCCATCCCAACGGATATTGGCTGTGATCATATAACGGTTGTCAAAGGAATAAAATACACGACCGAAATAAGAATTCAGCGTACTCGTGGCGTAGTAGCCTGATGCGGCGGGATTCATGGTACCGGCGTTGATGATCTGCTGGTTCGGGTTGTTGTTGACCTGTCCTTCTTTATAGGCGTAGATCTCCTCGTAGCGCTCTTTCTCTGCGGAGGTACCGACCATGGCTGTTACCGCATGTTTGTCGAATTTTTCATTGTAAGTTAGGTAATTGTCGAATACCCAGTAATCTTTATTCGCTACGCTCCGACTGGCGCCCGCATAAGTGGAGTACTCATCTCCATCCAGATAGTAAGAAGGACGGAAAGAGTCGCTTTGGTTACGGACTAAGTCAAGAGCGATACTGGATTTGAAGGTCAAGAAGGGTAACAACTTGACTTCGCCGGAGATATTACTTTTCGTGGCGATCCCGTGCCATTGATTTAATGCGGAGCGGTCTACCTGTCCAACCGTGTTCGGTTTGTTTGAGTAAATTACGCCTGTATAGCGAGACCAAGGATTGGTCGGCTCATAACCACCCATAATTCGGTTTTGCAAGAAATCTGGGATATCCACTAGGTTGTCGCGATATACCGGAGTGATTGGGTCTGCCGCAAGGGTACTGAACACGGTTGCTGTGTAAGAGTTATTCTCATCTAGGTTGCGCCTGGATTCGTACGTGACGTTCACATTTGCGGAGAGGTTCAACCACTTGGTTACCTCAGAGTCTACGTTCAACCGACCGGAGAGGCGTTCATAGTCGGAACCTTTCAAGATTCCTTGTTGATCCATATAGCCAAAGCTAGCACGGTATCTGAGTTTCTTCATACCTCCGGAGAAAGCTAGGTTGTAATTCTGACTGATAGCTTCCTTGGGTTTACGGGTGCTCTCTTTCCACCAATCCGTACCGGATCGTCCTCCGTTTTTCCCTAGGAAAGTAAGGATCTGCTCTCGCTTCTCTGGTGTGGCGAAATCATCGATCAAGGCTTTCCCGGATGCGGCGTAAGCCCGGTTCTTATATTCCATGAAACCTTCGGCGTCTAGCATGTCATACGTTTTCACTACATCTTGGAAACCAATGTTCATATCAAACTCGATGTTGCTTCGGTAACTCTCGCCGGAAGCTCCTCGCTTTGTGGATACTAGGATCACACCGTTGGCAGCACGGGCACCATAGATCGCTTGTGCGGAAGCGTCTTTCAATACCTCTATGCTCTCGATATCACGGGCATTTAACCAACCGATATCACCTTGAGGTAGACCATCTACTACATACAACGGATCATTATTATTGATAGTACCGACACCACGGATACGGACATTACCGAGTGAACCTGGGCTACCGGAACTAGATGTTATGGTTACACCGGCTGCTTTTCCTTGCAAGGCGTCGGCGGCGCTGCGAAGCGGTAGGTTCGAGATCTCGTCTCCTTTTACTTGAGAAACAGCTCCGGTTAAATCTCTTTTCTTGAAGGAACCGTAACCAACAACTACTACCTCATCCAACTTTTGAGTGTCTTCCGCTAAAGTGACGTTGAGGTTACTTTTATTGCCTACGTTGATACTTTGTTGGAGATAGCCGATGTACGAGAATTCAACGGTAGCATTGGAGGGAACATTCTCTAGAATGTAGTTTCCGTCCATATCGGTCATAGATCCGATTGTAGTACCTTTCACTACAACGTTTACTCCGATCAGAGGCTCCCCATCTTGTCCTACTACTTGTCCGGTTAGCCGTTTGCGATTTTGGTTGGTGGATGGCAACTCCGTATCTTTCATGGTCTTGTTGGTAAGTACTACGTGATTCTTGACGATCTTATACGTAATATCCGTACCTCTAAAGACATTGTTTAATACTTGTTCTATGGATTCTTCATGGATATTGACATCAACCCGTTTATTCAAATTGATTTGATTGTCATTATAAAAGAATTTATATTCACTTTGGTCTTCAATCGCCTTAAAAACTTCAGTGATAGTTCCTTTTGTGATATTTAAGGATATAATTTGTGCTGATGCCGCTACTGTGTACGGCTGGAAAAAGGTTAAGCACAAACCTAAAAGTAATGATTTTTTCAGGGTTCTGTAATTAGTTCTACCGGAACCATTGACATTCCCCGATATGAAATATCAGAGATGGATAAACAAGAGGCTGTGGAAGATAATGATCCTTATTCGATACTTAGTATTTTTGAAATAGAACGAATCACGGAAAATACGATAGAGGAATTACCAGATCAATGTAAATCCATTTTTAAATTGAGTCGTATAAATGGACTCAAGAACCAAGAGATCGCAGATAAATTGGATATCTCCGTCCGTACAGTGGAAACACAGATATATAGAGCCCTTAAGATTTTGAAAAGTAGATTGAAAGATTATCTGGTTTCTTGAAAAAATATAATACAAAAATCTATCAATCTTGTAAGTAGCACATCGTTTTGAAGTGTCATACATATAGAATCGAGAAAAAACAATGAAAGAATATATAAAAAATATAATTGCGGAAAGTCTCAAAGACGAAGTAGATGTTGATAGGGAGTGGGAGCGTTTGTTTTCATCCATAGAGAAAAAAACTATTTCCAAAATGAAAACAAGAAGGCTATTCCTTCAATACATGAAATATGCCGCTGCCGTGGTTTTGGGCATAGGTGTTTCACTATCAACGTTGTATCTTACGAATCAAGAGAACTTATCGACAGTTGGAAATTATAAATTAGTAACGAGCAAAGGAGAGAAGAGCTATTTGCAATTACCGGATGGTACGAGGGTTTGGCTTAACTCTTGTACAACTCTAGAATATGCGGAGAACTACGGCCATTCCAATCGTAGCATTTATTTGGATGGAGAAGCTTATTTTGAAGTCGCAAAGAATAAAGACTTACCATTTGTTGTAAAGGCAAACGGTATTGATGTGAAAGCGATTGGTACGGCCTTTAATGTTTCCGCTTATATGGAAGACTCGCAACTAACCACAACCTTGTTCAATGGCAAGGTCGCCGTACAACCTACGTTGACTAAACAAGAGGTCTTACTTGAGCCTAACCAAGTGGCGGTTTATGATAAAAGTAGAAATAAGATAGAAGTAGTACCTTACGATAAGAAACTATTCGCTCAATGGAGAGGAGGTTTCTTGTCTTTTGAAATGATGTATCTGCAAGATATAACAAAGTTGTTGGAAAGGAACTATAACGTTGTATTTCGTTATGAAAATCAAGGGATAAAAAAATTAAGGTTTAGCGGTAGTTTCCGTAACAACGAAGATTTATCGGAGATTCTCAATGTGATAAAGACGAATACGGGTATTCGCTATCAAATACTGAAAGATACTATAGTAATCAAATAATAAATCATTGAATTATTAATCTTAAAAACAGTCTTGCTTATGAGAAATGGATGATTTTTAGTGTAATACGGATAAAAAACGTAACATTGTTAGATCTTATTATTAATCTTAAATTTATTAATTATGGCTAATCAGATAGGGAGTTCCGGTAGAACGAAGGTAATTGAGGCATTCGTTCTGTATAGCCCTGTATAAATAAGCGTTTAAAGACGTGTGAATATCGATGTTCTCACGCTTTTCCCAAAAGCGGAGGAAGACGTTTTGTAAGATGTCTTTTGCGTCTTCCGGGGCGGGGATAAATTTTCGGCAATGTATATAAAGTTGGAGATAAACAGACTTGAACAGGGTATTAAAGGCGGCTATATCTCCTTGTTTGATCAATTCGATTATTTTGTTGTCAGATGCCATTTTATTCCCGTGTATTATTAGAAAGGTGGAGCGTATAGGCTAGGAGAACGTCCCTTGGGCCTATACGCTTACTACCTGTCAATTAATGCTAATCCCTATTATAAGATTTCGTTTGCGGTTTTATTGAAGTATTGGATACATTCTTTAATGTCCGGTACAGAGTTTTCCCAGTTGTATTCATACTCGATAGAGAATACTCCCTTGAAATTCTGGGATTTGAGTTCTTTCAACATTCCCTTTACATCTAGGATGCCTGTGCCCCAGATCACGTCGTACTGCTCATTCTCTCCTGCTTTTTTCGGGGCGATATCCTTGAAATGCAAAGAGATGATTCGACCTTTGAGTTGCTTTAAGCAATCAATCTGGTTTAGCCCCTCCCGACGCCAATGCCCCACATCGGAACAAGAACCAAGCGATTGACTGCGTCCGGAGATGGCTTTCAACAGGTTCTCAGGTTTCCAGTAGTCGGAAGGCTGCGGGTGATTATGGACGGAGATCTTAATGTTGTATTGCTTGGACAATTTTTCTACCAAGTCCCAGTCACTTAAAGCCGGTTCGCAAGTAATGAACTCTAGGTCCATCGCTTTCGCGAATTTGAACATCTTTTCCCAATCGGACGACTTTTCGGCTACATACACCCCGGTTCCTACGATCTTGATACCTTTGGATGCCGCAAGCTCCTTGATCTCTTTCTGGGTCTGCGCATCAAGGTTGAAATCGAATACTTTATCTCCCCATTTACCACCGAGCTTATGGCCGGGATAAATCTCGATGTATTTCAATCCCAGTTCTTGTGTCTTATCGAGAGCTTCCGTCAAAGGGAACAGGTGGAAACTATAGGATTGCATCCCTAGACGCCATCCGTTCTTCTCGGCCTTCGTTTGCGCTTCGCTTGGAATAGCCAATAGGCAGCAAACGATCGCTATCATTATTTTATAGATATGTCTTATCATATTTGGCTGTTATTAAAAGGTTTATCTTGGCATATCCGGCAAAGAGAAACCGTTGTTATACGTATGCTTGATCCATTCGTTGGCCATTTCCGCAGCGTTAAACTCGGCGAAGCGACGGTCGAAACGCGGATCTCCGTCAATTACCTTGAAATCATCCACCGTGACGATCTTGATCTTATCGTTCGGGGAGATGTTCGTAAACCGCATGTTCTCTCCATCCCATTGCAACTCACGATGCAAACCTTGCAGTCCGGAGAGGCGAACGGCCAAGACTCCCATCACGACCATCTCGTTGAACGGACCGGAGAACTGGAAGTTGGATGAGGCTTCCGTACGATTTTCCGGGGATTCCTTGCAAGCCCGGATCCAGTCTTGCTCATGGGCATTGGTGGACCATATGTCTCCATTGCCACCTTTCACTCTCGGGATCGTCGGTTTGGGCTGGTTGAAATGTTCCATGTCGGAAACCGGTAATAAGGTCGGGTTCATTCCATAACAGCCTGTCATGATCTTTCCTTTCGTTCCGATGAAGATGATACCGCCGTTCTCGTCGCCCATCATCTGCCCGTCTTTCAATTCTTCCGGACGGGGAGGCATCAGACCACCATCGTACCAATAGACTTTCACTTCCGGCATCTTGACATTTCCTTTGGGTGGACGTGCGGGGAATGTATAGGTTACGATCTGTGCGTGAGGAGGGGAGTACAGGTTACTCAAAGTAGAGCTGCCGATTACGCTGGTCGGATATTTTAAGTCGAGTGCCCAATACAACGGGTCCATGATATGGCAAGCCATATCGCCCAAGGCCCCGGTTCCGAAGTCCCACCATCCACGCCAGTTCCAAGGGGTATAGACCGGATTATAAGGCCGCTTTTGAGCCGGGCCGATCCATAAATCCCAATCCAGTGTCTTCGGGCACTTCGGGGTATCGTTCGGCTTCATCAAGCCTTGGGGCCAGATGGGGCGGTCTGTCCAACAATGTACCTCATATACATCGCCGATTACGCCAGACTGTATCCACTCCGCGATCTGCCGGCACCAGTCGAATGAGTTACCTTGGTTACCCATTTGGGTGGCTACCTTATATTTCTTCGCCAGTTTGGTAAGCAAACGCGATTCGTAAACGGAGTGGGTAAGCGGTTTTTGCGTATAGCAATGCTTGCCTAGCGTGATTGCGTGGGCGGTCACGCCGGCATGTGTATGGTCTGGGGTGGCTACCATAATCGCATCGATTGATTTACCCATCTCATCGAACATGACACGCCAGTCTTTAAAGCGTTTAGCCTTCGGATAGTCCTTGAAGGTCTTGTCCGCGTAGTGCCAATCTACATCGCATAAAGCTACGATATTCTCCGTGTTCATGTTGGCGAGGTTACGACGTCCCATACCGCCGACACCGATACCCGCGATATTCAGTTTGTCACTAGGAGCTGTATAGCCAAAGGATTTACCGAGTACAGAACCCGGAACGATCGTTAGTCCGGCTGCCGCTACGGCTCCGGTCTTGAGGAAACTTCTTCTCGAAATGTTTTTCATAACTATTAAATTTTAAGAAAACGATATTCTATAATGTTTGTAAATGAAGGTTGCGCCAAAGAACCTTGATGCCGCCACCATCATGTATTTGCAAAGCGATACGCCCTTGACCGGCTCCGATCTTTTCATCCCGGATGTTTACCATCTCCTCTCCGTTGAGCCAAGTCTGTACATTATCTCCTTGTACCCGGATACGCATCGTGTTCCACTCTCCTTGTTTTAGGATGTTCTCCTTCTCGTCCGGGATCTGTATCAACCATCCTCGTCCGTAGGATTCGTAGATACCGCCCGTGTCAAAGCCTTTGGGGGCGACTTCCACTTGCCAGCCGTTTACCTTTACATCTTTTTCTTCTACAAAGGAACGAATAAATACGCCAGAATTACCATCCGCTTCCTGTTTAAATTCCACGGTAAGGTCAAAATCGTCGTAATATTCCCGGGTGGCTAGATAGCCGTATTGTTTATCCGGGCCACTTTCGCATACTAATAAACCATCTTTTACATACCATAATTCTGTGCCGTATTTATCCCAGTTTGTAATGTCCTCGCCGTTGAATAAACGAGCCTCTCGTGTCTTGCGGGGAAGTTCCTTGATCTTGATATTACGGAACCATGCGGGATAACCGTGGTCTTGCAAACAAATCAAGCCTTTATGCGCTAATCCGTATTCAGGAGCGTTCGCCCATTTACCGCTGTTCTTACGGGAGAACCAATCATCAGACCATGCATCGAACTCTACGGTTTTGTGCCCGTTCATAAAGTAGGTGACATGTCCGTTGTCAAAAATAATCTTAGAGTTGTTCCATTCGCCGGCCGGATGTACTTTTATCGTGTTGAAGTCCGGTAAATACATCGCGTAATCCACTCCGCAACGTTGCCAATCTTCCAATGGCTCCGCAAAATTGATATCATCAATCAATTGATACTCGGGGCCGGTAACGTAGGGAACCGGGAATTGAGGACGTTCTACCACATGATATAATAAACCGCTATTTCCTCCTTTCGAGATTTTCCAGTCCCACGAAAGCTCAAAATTCTCATAAGCCTTGTCGGTGACGATGTATCCGCTGGCATCGCTACCTTGCCCGTCCGCTTGGATGGTTCCGTTTACAACTTCCCAAGGTCCGGTCAAGGCAGTTCCGTTATAATCCCGCCAGCCATCCAAGGTTTCCCCATCGAATAGAAGTTCCCAACCTTCCGCTTTCTCTTGTTCGGTCAATGTGTTATGCTTCGTGTTATCACAGGCGATTAAACCGAAAGCAGCTGCCATTGCGAACGATACGATTGTTATTTTCATGTACGTATAGCTTTATTGTTAATACAAATTTGTCGGTGTTTTATATATGAGACAACTCTGGGGCAAGGGATACGTAAGCTCTTTTTCCTTTTTTATTTATTTTAACGGAAGTGTATGGCAATCGGTCATTTATTAGTCGGCAAACGCAGTAGTACTGACTTTGCCAAGTAATATATACAAACATCGCCAACGCTGTATATCTGATTTGGATACACTAAATACATTATATGATGTAGCCAAATGTTGCTGTAATAGTTATGGTATCAACGACTGAAGCTTTTCTTTACAGAAAATACTACAATAAGCCAGTAATCGAATACTTTATTTAAAGTGTTGATAATCAGCATTGTGAAAATATCATGATGTTTATGCTGAAACACGTACGTGTTTTCGAAAAAAGTCGTACATGTTTGAAAAAATTCATGTACGTGTTTTTCTATAAAATGATAGGGATACAATTATACATGTTTAAAAGTTACAATAACTCTACTTTACAGAGCTTTGTCATAAAAGATATCGCCGACATTTATCGAGTGAGTAAGAAAAGGTTGAAATGTGATAGCAAAAGGCGTTGGGGTACCATGAAAATTTACTACCACCATTCTATATGTACACTGTAAGTCCGTATAATATATGGAATAGCGGTAGTAATTGTAACAAACGAGAGTAAAAACGCCCGTTGTTTTTGCTGGATTTATTTGATTTGCTTAAACGCTTTTCCGAGCATATCCGTGATGTCGCTGGCGATCATGCTCTCTTCCGAGCGGAAAGCGGCGGCGAGATCACCGGCTGTACCGTGCAAGAATACTCCGACTACAGCGGCAGTTTCCGGAGAATAGTCTTGCGCCAATAAGCTGAGGATGATGCCCGTCAGCACGTCTCCGCTACCGGCGGTTGCCATGCCCGGATTTCCGCAACTATTGAAATAAATGTTTCCTGCCGGAGAACAAATAGCGGTATAAGCACCTTTCAATACGATACAAATCTTATGTTCGGCGGCGAAAGATTGCGCTTTCATCAAACGGTCGTATGAGTTCGTGCTTTCACCCGCTATCCGATCGAACTCCTTCGGATGGGGAGTGAGGATGCTCCGTGGCGGGATCTTATTGAATAAGTCCTTGTTGGATGCCATTATATTAATAGCGTCCGCATCGATAACGACTGGTTTTGTGCTGGATTGCAGGATACGTTCGATCGCTGCTGCGGATTCTAAATGCTGTCCGAGTCCCGGTCCCATACCGACAGCGGAGTAACTACCTATCTCGGGAACCGTAGAGAAATAATCAGGATTTGCGTCTAGACTTAACATCGCTTCCGGGAAAGCGGTCTGGAAGATTGATTCGCCTCGGGTCGGGATATGCACGGTCAATAGTCCGGCTCCACTCCGTAAGCATGCCTTCGCGGATAATAGGGCGGCTCCCATTTTTCCTTTACTTCCGGCGATCAATAAAGCATGTCCGAACGTTCCCTTATGGGCGAAACGTTTGCGAGACTTTAACGAATAGGATATATCTTCTTCCGTAACCAATGAGTAAGGGGAAGCCGTCTCATAAATTGCGTCCGGATGGATTCCGATATCCAGTATTTTCCACTCGCCTACGTATTGTTCATTCTCCGGAAAAAGAAACGCCAGTTTCGGGAAGCCGAATGTCAAGGTTAAGCTGGCCTTGATGATCGCCTCCGAGTCATTCTTACGATTATCTTCCCCGAATAAGCCGGAAGGAATATCGATCGCTACGACTTCCGCCTCGGATTGGTTGATATAATTGACCATAGCGGCGAAACCTCCGGTGAGAGGACGGTTTAATCCCGAACCGAACAAGCCATCGATCACCACGTCTCGGTCGGTTAGCGTCGGCGGCTCAAAGTCACGGACCACTTCCGTAAATTCGATCCGTTCCATGTCGAGCAGACGCTGCTTGTTTTGCTCACACTCTACGGACAGATGCTCTGTCGGGTTGAATAAATACGTCTCTACCCGGTATGATTCCTCGTTCAAAAGGCGGGCGATGGCCAAAGCGTCGGCTCCGTTATTGCCTTGACCGGCGAAAATCACGATGCGGACCTGCTTGGAGTAGCGCCGGCAAAACTCATGGACGAACGTCGTAGCGGCACGCTCCACTAAGTCGATCGAACTAATTGGCTCGTGTTGAATCGTATATTGGTCGAGCTCCTTTACCTTGTCTGTAGCGAATATCTTAATCATAATTCTAGATGTCTGGGGTTTTATTCTGCTTACAAATGTATAACAAACTTTGGTATGTTGCTACACTTTTTTGTGCATCGCCGAAAAAGTTGTACATTTGTCCCCTCGAAAACCGAAAGATTTATGGACAGAATTCGTCTAAAAGACAAAGAATTTGAACTGTTTATTCCGGAGTCGGATATTCAGGCGGCTATCGCTAAAATGGCCGTTCAGATTAAAGCGGATGTGGAAGGGAAAAATCCTCTATTCGTGGGTGTGCTAAACGGGGCTTTTATGTTTGTCGCCGAGCTGATGCGTGAGCTGGATGTTCCGTATGAGCTGACATTCGCTCGTTATTCCTCGTATCAAGGAACTTCCAGTACGGGCATATTGAATGAGATCATGCCGGTGCAGGCTGATATTTGCGGACGTATGGTGATCTTATTGGAGGATATTATCGATACGGGCTTTACGATGAGCTACGTGATGGAGAAGCTTCGGAGCGAGGGTGCCGCCGATGTAAGATTGGCAACGATGCTTTTCAAGCCGGAATCCTTGAAATGCGAGTTGACTCCGGATTATGTAGGCTTACAGATACCCGCTGATTTTATCGTGGGACATGGTTTGGATTATGATGAGTTGGGCCGCTCATATAAGGATATCTACAAGGTTGTGGAATAAAATAGTATACATTATATATAATAAAGGAACAATAGTATGTTGAACGTGGTTATTTTTGGTGCTCCCGGTTCAGGTAAGGGAACACAAAGTGAGTTGATTATTAAAGAATACGGTTTGGATCATATCTCTACTGGCGATGTATTGCGTGGCGAGATGAAGGCTGAGACAGAACTGGGCAAGATCGCTAAGGATTATATCGAGAAGGGACAATTGGTTCCGGACGAGTTGATCGTTGATATGTTGGCGAATGTATTGGATAGCAAGAAGCCGGCTAAGGGCGTAATCTTCGATGGTTTCCCTCGTACGATCCCTCAAGCGAAAGCCTTGAAGAAGATGTTGAACGAGCGTGGAACAGACGTTTCCGTTATGTTGAACCTTCAAGTAGAGGAAGAGGAGTTGATCAAGCGTTTATTGGAGCGCGGTAAAGTATCCGGACGTTCTGACGATAACTTGGAGACGATCAAATCCAGACTGGATGTTTACCATACTCAAACAGCTCCTTTGGCAGACTACTATGTAGGTGAAGGCAAGCACGTGGCCATCAAAGGGATGGGAACAATCGAGGAAATCTTCGGTCGTATCAAAGAGGCGGTTAATAACGTAAAATAATTGAAATAAACCAATATGGCTGAATCGAACTTTGTAGATTATGTCAAGATCTATTGCCGCTCAGGAAAGGGTGGAAGAGGGTCTTCTCACTTCCGTCGTGAGAAATACATTCCGAAAGGAGGTCCCGACGGGGGCGATGGAGGGAGAGGAGGTCATGTGTATCTCCGTGGTAACCGGAATTACTGGACGCTCCTTCACTTGAAATATGAGCGTCATATCATGGCCACCAATGGTGAGAGTGGTAGCGCGAAGCGTAGCTCGGGTAAAGACGGGGAGGATCGAGTAATCGAGGTTCCTTGCGGTACGGTTGTTTACGATGCTGAGACCGGAGAGTTTATTTGCGACGTTACGGAAGACGGTCAGCAAGTGATGTTGCTGAAAGGCGGTCGTGGCGGTCTGGGGAATTTTAACTTCAAGACGGCTACCAATCAAGCGCCCCGTTATTCGCAACCGGGTGAGCCGGCATTGGAACGTACGGTGATTCTTCAGTTGAAATTGCTGGCCGATGTCGGTTTGGTAGGCTTCCCGAATGCGGGTAAATCTACCTTGCTTTCTGTCGTATCCGCCGCTAAACCGAAGATCGCTAATTATCCTTTTACTACGTTGGAGCCTAATTTAGGCATCGTGAGTTATCGCGATAACCGTTCGTTCGTAATGGCCGATATACCGGGTATTATCGAAGGAGCAAGCGAGGGAAAAGGTTTGGGACTTCGTTTCTTACGTCATATCGAACGTAATTCATTGTTATTGTTCATGGTTCCCGCTGAGGCAGACGATATCAAGAAAGAATACGAGATATTGCATAATGAGTTAGTGAAGTATAATCCGGAATTGCTGGATAAACGCCGTGTACTGGCGATCACCAAGAGCGATATGCTGGATGAGGAATTGATCGAGGCTTTGTCGCAAGACTTGCCGGAGGGAATTCCGTATGTCTTTATATCTTCTATCACGGGACTGGGTATTGTCGAGTTGAAAGACCTTTTATGGAAAGAGCTGAATAAGGAGAATTTCCATGAGGCAGAGCGAATTGTCCATAAGAATATAGATGTAAGCACGTTGGAATTTGAGGACGACGACGAATACATCTTCCCCGTGGACGAGGATGACCCGGATGAGGAATACGAGGAATACTGGGACGATGATGAAGATGAAGATACAAGAAAATAAGCAAATAGAGGTGTCGCGGTTCTCCGGGTTAAGCGGATACCGCGACATTTCTCATTTTACGACAACACGTCATGGCGGCGTGAGTACGGGAACGTACGCTTCGATGAATCCGGGCGTTTATACCGAGGATGATCCGGGCTTCATCCGGAAGAACTTGGAACTTCTTTCGAATGCGGTCGGGATTTCCCTAGAGAATATGGTTATACCTCATCAGACCCATGAGGATCGAGTATTGGCGATCGACGCGTCTTTCCTTTCGCTGAATGATAAAGAGCGAAAGCTACGTTTGGAAGGCGTGGACGCTTTGGTGACGAATGTTCCGAATGTATGTGTAGCCGTATCTACGGCGGATTGTGTCCCTGTCTTGTTATATGCGCCGGATCGTAAAGTGGTAGCTGCTGTCCATGCGGGTTGGCGGGGTACGGTTTTACACATAGCTCGTAAGGCGGCAAGCTTGATGATCGAGGCATACGATTGCGATCCTACTCAATTGGTTGCCGGAATAGGTCCCTCTATCAGTCAAGCGGCATTTGAGGTGGGAGAGGAAGTCGTAAAAGCTTTTCAAATGGCGGGCTTCCCAATGGAGCGGATTCTTCGACGTAATGCGGAGACTCAAAAAGCGCATATCGATCTATGGGAAACCAACCGTTTACAATTGTTAGAGGCAGGATTGCTCTCCGGGCATATAGAGATCGCTGGCATCTGTACTTATATTCGGTATGAGGATTATTTCTCCGCTCGTCGCCTCGGTGTCAAAAGCGGCCGGATCCTTACCGGGATATGCTTGAAAAAATCTTAGTTATATTGGCTCAAACTTATAATAGACATGATTTCAATCACTCTTTCATCTGAGATATCGGAGGCTTGCCCCGATCTTCACGTGTTGGCTATCGCCTGCCAAGTAAAGAACACGGAGCCCGATGAACGACTTTGGGAAGAAATAACCCGTGTTGAGGAGGACATCCGTTCTACCTGTAAGATAGAGGATATTAATAAGTGGACTCCTATTTTCGCTACCCGTCAGGCTTATAAACGTCTGGGGAAAGACCCGAACCGGTATCGCCCTTCCGCCGAGGCGTTAAGACGGCGGATACTTCGCGGGCTTCCTTTATATAAGATAGATACCTTGGTGGATATCGTCAATCTGGTTTCTATCCGTAGCGGTTATTCTATCGGAGGATTTGACGCAGATAAGATTGTAGGCGGATTGGAACTAGGTGTCGGAAAAGAGGGGGAAATTTATCACGGTATCGGACGTGGTGAATTGAATATCGCCGGTCTTCCAGTCTACAGGGATGGAGTAGCGGGTGTCGGAACGCCTACCAGCGATGAGGAACGTACCAAGATTGAAATGTCGACCACTTCATTGTTAATGATTCTGAATGGTTATTCCGGTAAGGAGGGCTTATTGGAAGCGGGTGGTTACTCGGTTGACTTATTAAAAAGATATGTCTCAGCGGTAAACGTGGAAGCGGAACTGATATGCCGAGAAAACAGAGGAAAAATAACGTTATAACCGTGTTAATATTGTTTACAAAGCGAAAAATGTCCATCTTTTATGCTAAAAAACATCTATAATCTTTTGTTTTAATCATTTAATCTATAAATTTGTCCCCAGTAATCAAATGTTATCATAAAATGATTGAATTAATTGGTACAAACGCCGGCCTTGTATGGAACGTTTTAAATGAAGGCGGTAAAATGAGTTTTAAGGCAGTGAAGAAAGCCACGAAGATTAAAGCGGAAAAAGATATGTACGCCGCTTTTGGTTGGTTGGCGAAAGAAGGTAAATTAGCTTTCGAGGAGATTGAAGGTGAAATGTATGTTTCTTTAGTGTAAACAAGAGGAACGTTTACAAGAATTAGGGAGGGCTGTTCGATTTTTTTGGACGGCCTTTTTATTTGTCCATACGTTTTCTGTCAAAATAATTAAGTCTACAGTTGGTTAATTCAATTCAAAAACTTACTTTTGTGTAGAATTTGGTGTGAAATGACCGAAGATCATAAGAGATTGTTAGCTGTATTTGAGGTTAGAGTTCGTGATTTGATGGCGTTATGCGATCAGCAGAAACGTAGAATTGACGAACTTACAGCTGCTTTGAGCCTTAAAGACGAGGAGTTGCGGCAGGCGAAGGATATGATTGAAGGATTGAATGCCAAATGTGATAACATGCTGACGGCGCGAATTGTTTCCACGAACGAGGAAGAGATGAAGAACGCCCGGATGCGGTTATCAAAATTAGTGCGGGAAGTAGACAAGTGCATCGCACTTTTAAATGAATAGAAGCGATGGACGAAGAATTTCTTATAAATATAGTGATAGCCGGAAAGAAATATCCGCTTACGATCAAACGTCATGAGGAAGAGTTGGCGCGTGCCGCCGCTGATCAGATCAACAGCAAGATTCTTCAATACAGGCAGCATTTCGCGGTCGAGGTGGATACGAAAGATTTGTTAGCCATGGTGGCTTTTCAACTCTCGATGCATAATCTGGAGTTGGAAAAACGGAATGATACAAATCCTTTTACGGATAAGATACAGGAGCTTACAACCGAGTTGGAAGGATATCTGAAGAAATAACATACATATTGTAAGAAGAGAGTTTCCGCACTGCTTTGCACGGTGAGACCGTGTGATGGTAGTGCTTTTTTTGTATATAAATAAATGAATCTTAAATTATTAGTTAAATGGTTGGAATGTATATAATCATACCGATAGTAACCTTCATCATTGGTGGGTTGCTTGCGTGGCTGGGCATGCGTTTCCTTCTGAAGTCGAAGTACGACTCCGTGCTTCAAGAGGCGGAGAAGGAGGCCGAGGTGATAAAGAAGAACAAGATGCTGGAAGTAAAGGAGAAGTTTCTTCATTTGAAAGCGGACTTGGAAAAACAGGTATCACAGCGTAACGCTAAGATCCAGTCTGTCGAGACTAAATTGAAACAAAGAGAACTGACGATGAATCAACGTCAGGAAGAGTTACAGCGTAGGAATAACGAGGTAGAGGCTGTAAAGGAGAATTTATCTTCTCAGTTGGAGTTGGTGGAGAAGAAGAAGCAAGATTTGGATAAACTTCATCAGAAGGAAGTGGAGCATTTGGAGGCTATCTCCGGGTTGTCCGCCGAGGAAGCCAAAGAGCGTTTGATCGAGTCCTTAAAGGATGAGGCAAAGACGCAAGCCGCTTCTTACATCAACGAGATCGTCGAGGAGGCGAAGATGACCGCTAATAAGGAGGCGAAGAAGATCGTGATCCAGTCTATCCAACGGGTAGCGACGGAGACGGCTATCGAGAACTCTATTACCGTGTTCCATATTGAATCGGACGAGATCAAAGGCCGTATCATCGGTCGTGAGGGACGTAATATCCGTGCTTTGGAGGCCGCTACCGGTATTGAGATCGTGGTGGATGATACGCCTGAGGCTATCGTTCTTTCTGGATTCGACCCGGTTCGTCGTGAGATCGCTCGTTTGGCCTTGCATCAATTGGTACAGGACGGACGTATCCATCCGGCTCGTATCGAGGAGGTGGTAACGAAGGTGAAGAAGCAAGTGGAAGACGAGGTCGTAGAGACCGGTAAGCGTACCGTGATCGATTTGGGAGTGCACGGTTTGCATCCGGAATTGATTCGTATGATCGGTAAGATGAAGTATCGTTCTTCTTATGGACAAAACTTGTTGCAACATGCTCGTGAGACGGCCAACCTTTGTGCCGTGATGGCTTCCGAGTTGGGATTGAACCCGAAGAAAGCGAAACGTGCCGGATTGTTACATGATATTGGTAAAGTGCCCGATGATGAGCCGGAATTGCCGCACGCTATCTTGGGTATGAAGCTTTGCGAGAAATATAAGGAGAAACCGGATATTTGCAACGCCGTAGGCGCTCACCACGATGAGGTGGAGATGCAGACGCTGTTGGCTCCGATCGTACAGGTTTGCGACGCTATTTCAGGTGCTCGTCCGGGCGCACGTCGTGAGATCGTAGAGGCTTATATCAAGCGTTTGAATGATTTGGAACAATTGGCTTTATCGTATCCGGGTGTTGTCAAGACTTACGCTATCCAAGCGGGTAGAGAGTTGCGCGTAATCGTTGGCGCTGATAAGATTGACGATAAGGACACCGAGAACTTGTCCGCTGAGATCGCTAAGAAGATTCAGGATGAGATGACTTATCCGGGACAGGTTAAGATCACGGTGATCCGTGAGACTCGTGCGGTAAGCTACGCTAAGTAAGAATATATTTAATATAAATAAAAAAGGCCGGCTTGTGTAAGTCGGCCTTTTTTATATCTGTCGCTATCGATTTCCCAGATCGTCGTATAAAGTTTGTAATAGGACTTTTCCTTTCTCCAAGCGGGTCTCGTTTCCGCTTTCAGGTTCTTCTACTAAAATCTTGTTCCCTTCATTGTCGTATACGGAAACACCGGATTCGTCTATAAAGCCAAATCCATTATTGAATGTATAAAAGGCGTAATGCGGGACGCAAGGATTCAATATATCTTTGCTGAATGAGAACTCATCCGTGGGGAGACCCATCTGATTTAATAAGGTGGCTGCCAAATCGGTTTGGTTTGCGTACGTATCGATCACTTTAGGTTCAGCGATCGCTCCGCCTAGCCATAGCATAGGTATGTGGAAACGTAAAGGTCCGTACTCCTGCATGTTTTCAGGGTAACGGTATCCGTGGTCGGAGACAAAGATGACTACCGTATTTTTCCATGCCGGCAGTTCCTTGAACGTATCAATGAAATTACCGATACAGCTATCCGTAAACGCGACGGAGTTTAGATAAGGATGCTCCAAATGGTGAAACGGGACCTCGAATGGCTCATGGCTACTTAATGTCAGGAATGTACTTAACCAAGGTTTGCCGTCGACTGGTCTTTGCTTGATATCCTCGTAAAGATGCGAGAACGTGATATCGTCGTTTGCTCCCCATTTACTCAGACGGCTGCTCAAGGGAAAATCACGGTCTGCCGTTATCTTGCTGTAGCCGGAACTATAGAAATAACTTTGCATATTCGTGAAATTGATATCACCTCCATAGAGCATATCTGCCGTATATCCTTCTTTGTTAAGACTCTTTGCGATAGATGGAAGGGTCTGGCTTTTCACCGGATACTTCATGATGGAGGTGGTGGGTTGGGCTAAATAGCCGTTCAATACGGAGACTAAGCCTCGATCGGTACGGAACGAGTTGGCATATAGGTTCGTGAATAATACACCCTCTTTGCTCAGCCGATTCAAGTTCGGCGTAATTCCCGGCTCACCGCCAACAGCCTCGATAGCATTTGCCGTGAAACTCTCCATGATGATAATGAGAATATTGGGACGAGTCGTTGTCAATAGCTTGACAGGCTCTGTAGGTATGGAATCTCCCGGGCATAAGGAGTCTTGGGCTTGAATGAGCGTATCGAATAAGGCTTTCCGCTTTTCCTCCGGGTAGAAATCGAATTGCGAGGCAAAATCCTGTTGCTTACTCAATGAGGCTATCAGACTGAAACACGGGTTGATCGCCGAATGATTCAAGAACTGGTTCTGGCTGAAATAAACCATGCCGACATTTGCCGTAGACGTAGTTACGCCTCCCCGGATCGGAATAAACAATATTCCCCCTGCTAAGAGGATGGCGAAAGTACTTCCCAATTGTTCCAATCCCGTAGGTGGAAAGCTAGGCTTTACTGGCGCGAACCGGAGGATGAAGGTGAACCAAGCATAGATACTTAGCGTATATGCCACGAATACCAATAATTGGATAAAGAACATTCCCAACGGAACACTCGCCATCGCATCGGCGGGCGATTGCAGGTAGAAGAATAAAGTAGCGTCCAACCTGAATCCCCAAAAGCTGTATAAAGCCACATCTACGGAGAAGATCGCAGATACCAGAATTCCCATGATCAAGAAGTACCCTTTCAATACCTTCTTCAACCAAGCGCCCGGAAGCCAAACTGATACTAAAGTCAATAGGAGAGGGATGGCCGTAAGGTATCCCGCTATCGTACAATCCAGCTTCAGCCCATGAAGCATAACCTGTAGGAAGTCCGTGAAGGTACAAGCCTCGGACAACGCATGCTGATAAAACATAAATACCGGTTTTTGAATAACAAAAACCGGTAGCCATGCGATAAAAACGATTAGTATGAATAATAATCTTTTTTTCATTTCGAATATAACTTTTCCCGTAACTCCGCGATAGCCGGATCTGTGATGTAATCATCGTAATCCATCATCTTATCGATGATACCGTTAGGAGTCAGCTCGATGATACGGTTCGATACAGTCTGTATGAACTCGTGGTCATGACTGGAGAACAGGATATTTCCCTTGAATGTCTTCAATGTATTATTGAAGGCTTGGATGGATTCCAAGTCCAAGTGATTGGTCGGAGTATCCAAGATCAAGCAGTTGGCGTCGGTGAGCATCATACGTGAGATCATACAACGCATCTTCTCACCTCCGGAAAGTACGCTTACCTTTTTCATGAGCTCCTCGCCCGAGAACAACATACGTCCGAGGAAGCCTTTCAAGAATACCTCGTTAGTATCCGGCGAGAACTGGCATAACCAATCGAGCAGGTTGATATCTGTATTGAAATATTTGGAGTTATCGAGAGGAAGATAAGAGGTCGTGATCGTCTGTCCCCACTGATACGTACCGGCATCCGCTTTCTCCTCACCGTTGATGATCTGGAACAAGGCGGTCATGGCACGAGGGTCGTGACTGATAAATACGATCTTGTCATCCTTCTCCACGAAGAAGTTCAAGTCCTTGAACAATACCTGTCCGTCGATACTCTTCGACAATCCTTTCACCTCAAGGATCTGGTTGCCCGGTTCGCGGTTAGGCGTGAACAAGATTCCCGGATAGCGGCGTGAGGACGGTTTGATCTCCTCGATATTCAGCTTCTCCAACATCTTCTTGCGACTGGTGGTCTGCTTGGACTTCGCTACGTTGGCACTGAAACGGCGGATAAATTCTTCCAACTCTTTCTTCTTCTCCTCGGCTTTCTTATTCTGGTTCTGCTGTTGACGAAGGGCTAACTGGCTAGACTCGTACCAGAAGCTATAGTTTCCGGCGAATAATTGTAATTTACCGAAGTCGATATCCACGGTATGCGTACAAACGGAGTCGAGGAAGTGACGGTCGTGGCTAACAACCAATACGGTATGCTCGAAATTAGAGAGATAATTCTCCAACCAAGAAACCGTCTCAAGGTCCAAGTCGTTCGTCGGCTCATCCAATAATAGGTTATCGGGCTGTCCGAACAAGGCACGGGCCAATAAGACACGTACTTTCTGCTTACCGCTCAAGTCCTTCATATACATATAATGCAAATCCTCCTTGATGCCTAGTCCGCTCAATAGGTTGGCGGCGTCGCTCTCTGCGTTCCAGCCTTCCATCTCGGCGAATTTCTCTTCCAGTTCCGATACGCGGATACCGTCGGCGTCGCTGAAATCAGGTTTCTCGTAAAGGGCGTTTTTCTCGCTCATCACCTCCCATAAGGTCGTATGTCCCATCAATACGGTATCCATAACCGTATATTCATCGAACGCGAAGTGATCTTGGCTCAATACGGAAAGACGTTCGCCCGGTCCTAGGTTAACGCTACCTCTGGTAGGGTCTAATTGCTTGCTGATTACACGGAGAAACGTAGATTTTCCGGCCCCGTTAGCACCGATAATACCGTAGCAATTGCCCGGTGTAAACTTCATGTTCACATCCTGAAAAAGGATGCGTTTTCCAAACTGTACGTCCAGATTGTTAACTGTTATCATATTTCGTATACCTATTAAATTGCGATTGAGGATGCAAAGGTACGAAAAATATTGTTTATCTTATCATTGGATGTCATACATCCCGCTCGTTCTCTCCCTTTTTTAGGCTAATTATCTTTTGGGCGTTGAGCGGTGAGATAACGCTTTTCCCGGTTTTGGCTTCCAGCTCTAATCGGGCGTTACGAGCCACCTCGCCTCCTTGTTGGGCGACATTTATGTGCTCGCTAAAGGTGTCTGGTTCCGATGCTTCTGATATTTCCTTGGTAGATAACTCGGCCAGCATGTTTAATACAAGCTCTTTGTTTGTCATATTATCTCGAAGATTCTCTTTTCTTAATCCTTTGAATCGTTTATATTCCTTGGAGGTCATGTCGGACCATGACTTATAGATTATGTCGGTTAATGTAGCGAAATGGAGGCCTTCTTCCAGTCCTCTCTTCTTCCATTCGTCTGTTAGATCTTTCCGTATCTCGATGGATTTCAATCGTTGGTTGATCCAATTATCCGAATAGCCCAATCGTTTATAATCGGCCATGGCTTGCTCGATAGACAATTCCGGGTCTTGCATTTGATCCAAACGTTCCTTCGCTACTTGGGCGATCCATAACTTAAAAGGTTCTGCTTTTGGAGATGGTACTGATTGGATAAGGCGGAAGAGTTGCTCGGTATTGGCTACGTCGGTTAAATATTTCTTGCCATCAGCGGCCTGCATTTTCAGTTGACTACAATTTGTAGTCAACTCGCTACCTTCTCTTTTCAATCTGGTTTTTAATACACTCCAGTATTTTCGAGGGTTGGGGCTATCTGTTAAAATAGATATAACATCAACGATCGAGAAATACCATTCCTCTTGTTCGTCATCCCATATGGCGCGAACTTTTCTTTCTTCGAATAAGCGGATAGATTCTTTTTGTGTCATTTGTAGTTGCTTTGAGTAGTTATAGACAAAGGTAAATGAGGATTTAGTATATCCATAGTTTAATAGTTTGATTAAAAGTTTATTTATCGCAAAGTAAGTATATTAATCTCATTTAAGCAAACGATACGCGGTTTAAATGAGAAGGTACGAAAAATATTGCTTATCTTTGCATTATACATTAATATCCAATTGTGTAATGAATAAACAATCTGTCATATCTCTTCTTCGGAAAGCAAAGCAGCCTTTGTCGCAGAGTTGCGGTGTAAAGCAGTTGGGGCTTTTTGGCTCTACTGTTCGTGAGAGCAATACGGAAAGTAGTGATGTGGATATATTGATCGACTTTGAGGATGATAAAGAGACTTATTCCAATTTCCTTTTGGCTTGTGAGATATTAGAGAAGCTTTTTGACAGATTGAAAGTGGACATAGTCACCCTTAAAGGGTTAAGCCCTTTTATTGGCCAGCAGATATTAAAGGAGGTAGAATATGTGTAAGACCCCTATCGCTTATTTGCTGCATATATTGGAGGAATGTAACTACATCCTTTCTGTAGTTACGGATGATCTGCCTATGTATCAATTTCTTTCGGATGAAACGTTAAAGAGGGCGGTTTGCCGTAGTTTGGAGATTGTCGGTGAAGTGACTAAGAAAATTCCCGCAGATGTTAAATATCAATGGAGTGACATTCAATGGAAACATATGGCTGGAATGAGAGATCGGTTGATTCATGACTATATGGGTGTTAATTATCTGATTGTTTGGGATGTGGCAAAGAATATTATTCCAAAATTGCAACCTCAAATAGAAGCGGTGATAGAGAAAGAACAGAGTCGTTGAGAGAGTTGTTGTGTTAGATATGTTTAGAAACCCTGCTATTTCGTAGGTGCTTATCTAGCATGGAACAGTTTTATGTCGTATATTTGCGGCGAATATAAAAACGAAATAATAAGAAACAGAGAGTAAACGATAGAGATATAAGAGATTGACATATTAGTATTTGCTATTTATTTCTTAATGTAGTAAAACGACCAAATAATAAAGCTCAAGAAGAAATAAGTTCGATAGTGAGTACACCCAAACGGGGTGTGTTCCTAGTGCTTATTTGGTTTGGGCTTGGGTGCTTGGTCGTACCTTCTACGTTCTGAATAAGTAGGGTTCACACCTTTTTTGTGTCCTTATGTCTCTTATTTATTAACCTTATAATATTATAGCCTATGATTTAGAACCATTCTTTCCTTATTCCTTAATTTATGCTTCGCCGCATTTCTCCGGAAGAAAAACGACCAATTTTATTCTTAAAGCCCAGAGAAAGGTAAAGGTGAATGCGCCCCCGTTTTATTTTGTTTCGAAATGGGTGCGACACGCTTTTGCATTCTTTTCCCTGTTGGATGGAGATGCAGAGCGTGGCGCACTTTTAGTTTCAAACAATTTAAAACGAATCTTTTTACGATGACAAATGATGAGTTGCAATCGAAGACGATTGCCTTTTTGCGCTTTCCCTTGATCGTGGGGGTGGTATTGATACATTGCTATTATAAAGAATTGCCGATAGGTGGTGTTAAGGTTCCCGTAATGGATGAATATCCCATTTATAAATTAATAGCGGACCTGTTTTCTCAAGTGCTGGCACGTACTGCCGTACCTCTTTTTTTCTTGATATCCGGTTATCTGTTCTTTTATAAGAGTTCCTTTAGTTGGCCTATGTATGGCTCTAAATTGCGAAAGCGGGCACAAACCTTGCTGTTGCCTTATCTGTTTTGGAATGGAGCATTGGTGGGTTTGCACCTCTTGATAGAACTTTTGTTTCCATCTGTGCTTTCCGGTGAGGCTAAACCTGTGCTGGATTACGGATGGTGTGATTGGTGGGATACCTTTTGGGCGAGAGAACCTAGTGAGCCGGGAGGAATGCCGATGCCGATCAACTATCCGTTGTGGTTTATCCGTGATTTGATGGTATTGGTGGTATTCTCGCCATTGGTGTATGCTATGGTACGCTATTTACGGCAATATGCGTTAGCGCTACTTGGCTTTCTTTGGCTCATTTACGATGGGGCCAGTTCGCCGGGTTTAAGTCCGACCGCTTGGTTCTTTTTCTCGCTTGGTGCTTTCTATAGCGTGCATCGGCGGAATTTTGTAGTGGAGACGCGTCCTTTATTACGGGGGGCGGCATTGCTTTATGTGGTTTTGGCTTTAGCGGATCTTCTTTCAAAGGAATTAGGATGGAATGTTTATGTGCATAATGTAGGCATTCTTGTGGGCTGTGTCTTTGCGATCTCTCTTTCTGCGTATGGATTGGAAAAGGCTCTTTGGCGGACTAACTCCTTCTTGGAGGGGGCTAGTTTCTTTGTCTTTGCGTCCCATGTAATCGTGCAGATCTTTATATATCGATTGATATTATGGTTCTTCCGGTCTTCTGCGGAATGGGCGATTATTGGGATTTACTTCGGGGTTGCTTTGGGAGCTATTTTGATCTGCTTGGCTTTCTATGTCATGCTTCGGCGCTTTCTGCCTAGGCTTCTCTCTGCAATCACGGGAGGCCGATAGCTTTCTGTGGGGGTGATGACTTGTCAGTGGGAGGCGCTTTGCTGTGACTATTTGGTCAGGATTGGCGTTTTTCGCTGACAATGCCTTTTTATAGGCAGGGTGAACTGGAGGGAAAGGAGAGCGAAAAAGGTCGGTTTTTACCGGTTTTCGGGTCTGCGGATAGGCATTGTAAGGTTGTTACGATCCAGTTGTAGGGTGTTTACGGCGGCGTTGTTAGTTGCTTTCGACTGCGAATGCTATTGTTTTCGGAGCGAAACACTATTGTTTTCGAGTGAAAAGTCTATTGTTTTCGAATAAGAAGTCTATTGTTTGTATGTTTGAGGGTGATAAGAGACGGGAATCCTCGCTAGAATAAAAGCCCCAAAAACGATATATCATTGAAAAATAACTAATTGCGGATTTTTATTCTCAAATATGGAAACCGACTGTACTCTGGGGCGAAATATTCGATTCTCTGGAGCTTTAGAATACAAAATGTCAGAATGTCAAATTGGGCGATTTTCTATTATTAACAAAGGAAATCTCATTATCTTAGGGCAATGTCATATGTTGTAGAGACGGGGCGTGACCCGTCTCCCGTATCATGTGCGATGGATTCATGTTTCTTTGGCTATGGATGAAATTTGGTATGGTTGCCTTGTTTTTATCTGAATAATAAGGCTGGATTGGAAATAAATATCTACTTTTGTGCTCTAAAACATTAAAGTAAACGAAAATAGAAAGATGGCTGCAACGAAACGAATGAAACGTGCCTTGGTCTCTGTGTTTCACAAAGACGGGCTGGACGAAATCCTAAAGAAATTGCATAGCGAGGGTGTGAGCTTTGTATCAACAGGTGGTACTCAATCATTTATCGAGTCATTGGGTTTGCCTTGTGATGCGGTAGAGGACTTGACTTCTTATCCGTCTATTTTGGGCGGTCGTGTGAAGACGCTTCATCCGAAGGTATTCGGTGGTATCTTGGCTCGCCGTGAGAACGAGAATGACCAGAAACAATTAGCTGAATATGAGATCCCGGAGATTGACTTGGTTATCGTTGACCTATATCCTTTCGAGGAGACTGTCGCTTCCGGCGCTGAGGAACAGGCAATTATTGAGAAAATAGATATAGGCGGTATCTCTTTGATACGTGCCGCCGCGAAGAACTTCAAGGATGTGGTAATCGTAGCTTCCAAGGCTCAATACCAGCCGTTGATGGATCTTTTGAACGAGAAGGGCGCTGAGACAAGCATCGAGGATCGTAGATGGTTCGCCAAAGAGGCGTTCGCCGTTTCCTCGGGTTACGACTCCGCTATCTTCAATTATTTTGATGGCCGCGAAGGTTCCCATTTCCGTGCAACGGTAGATAGTCCGATGCATTTGCGTTATGGCGAGAATCCTCATCAAGCCGCTAAGTTCTATGGTAAGTTTAACGATATGTTCGATCAAATCCATGGAAAAGAGATTTCTTACAACAACTTATTGGATATCGACGCTGCCGTGAACTTGATCGATGAGTTCGACGAGCTGACGTTCGCTATCTTAAAACATAATAATGCTTGCGGTATCGCTTCCCGCGGTAATGTGGTTGAGGCTTGGAAAGAGGCTTTGGCTGGTGACCCGGTTTCCGCTTTCGGTGGCATCTTGATCACGAATACTACGATTAACAAGGAAGTGGCCGAGGAAATCAACAAGATTTTCTTCGAGGTGATTATCGCTCCGGCTTACGACGCTGACGCGCTGGAGGTACTTCAACAGAAGAAGAACCGTATCATCTTGATCCGTAAGGATTGCAAGACTTGCCCGATGCAGTTCCGTTCTTTATTGAATGGTGTCTTGATGCAGGAGAAGGACTTGAGTATCCAAGGTAAGGCGGATTTGGAGCCTATGACGGATAAGCAGCCGACAGCCTCGGAGGTTGAGGACCTGTTGTTCGCCAACAAAATCGTGAAGAACAGCAAGTCCAATGCGATCACCTTGGTGAAGAACAAGCAGCTTTGCGCCAGCGGTATCGGGCAGACCTCTCGTGTGGACTCTTTGAGACAAGCCATAGAGAAGGCTAAATCATTCGGCTTCGACTTGAATGGCGCCGTGATGGCTTCCGACGCTTTCTTCCCGTTCCCCGATTGCGTTGAGATCGCAGACCAAGCAGGTATCACGGCCGTAATCCAGCCGGGAGGCTCTATCAATGATAAGTTGTCTGTCGAGTACTGTAACCAACATGGTTTGGCTATGGTGAAGACAGGTGTTCGTCATTTTAAACATTAATAATAAGACTAATGGGATTGTTTTCTTTCACACAAGAAGTTGCCATAGATTTGGGTACCGCTAATACCATTATCACGTGTAATGATAAGATGGTGGTAGACGAACCTTCGGTGATTGCTTTGGATGCTCGCTCGGACAAGGTGCTGGCTGTCGGTAAGGTGGCCCGTGAGATGTACGAGAAGACGCACCCGAATATTCGTACCGTACGACCGCTTCGTGAGGGAGTTATCGCGGATTTTTACGCTGCCGAGCAAATGATTCGCGGCTTTATCAAGATGGCGAGCGGAAGGAAGCGCTGGTTCGCTCCGTCCTTACGTATGGTGATCGGTATCCCTTCAGGTAGTACGGAGGTAGAGATACGTGCCGTGCGAGACTCTGCCGAGCATGCCGGTGGACGTGATGTGTACATGGTTTTTGAGCCGATGGCTGCCGCTATCGGTGTCGGTATAGATGTCTTGGCCCCCGAGGGTAATATGATCGTGGATATAGGCGGTGGTACTACCGAGATCGCTGTCATCTCCTTAGGTGGTATCGTGTCGAATAAATCAATCCGTATGGCGGGTGACGATTTAACGGCTGATATCGTGGAGTATATGCGTCGCCAACACAACGTGAAGGTGAGTGAGCGTATGGCCGAGCGTATCAAGATCAACGTGGGTTCTGCGCTTACGGTATTGGAGGACGCTCCGGAGGATTACGTGGTTCATGGTCCGAATCAGATGACTGCCTTACCGATGGAGGTACCTGTCTCTTATCAGGAGATCGCCCACTGCTTGGATAAGTCTATCTCGAAGATCGAGGCGGCTATCTTGAGTGCCTTGGAGCAAACCCCTCCCGAGTTATATGCCGATATCGTGAAAAACGGTATCTATTTGGCTGGCGGTGGTGCTATGCTTCGCGGTTTGGATAAGCGCTTGCGGGATAAGATGAATATCCAGTTCCATATCGCCGAGGATCCGTTGCATGCCGTGGCGAAAGGTACGGGAGTCGCTTTGAAGAATATTGAGAAGTTTAATTTCTTAATCCGATAAGAGTAAATAATTGAGAATTGAGAATTGAAAGTTGAAAATTAACGAGCCGATAGGTCTGGTTCTTTTCAATTTTCAATTCTCAACTTTCAGTTTTCAATTCCTATGCGTAAGTTACTAGAATTCCTGATCGGGAAGAGGCATTGGTTTTTGTTCATTCTGCTTGAGGCTGTTTCGTTGATGTTGGTCTATCGTAATAACGCGTACCAACGGAATATTATATTCAGCTCAGCGAATGTCGTGACAGGATATATCGCCTCGATATCCGGATCTGTCACTTCTTATTTGAATCTTCGGGATATCAATAAGGAGTTATTGGAGCGTAACGGACAGTTGGAATTGCAAATGCTGGATCTGCAAGATCAGTTAGATGCGCTGATTGCGGATACGGTTAGTTTTAAGGGATTTGCGCCGGATTCGACGGAGCAATTTCCTTATTCGTTTGTCGTGGCGGATGTAGTGAACAACAGTGTCACGCATTTGTCTAATTATATTACCGTGGATAAAGGGAAGCTGGACGGGATCATGCCCGATATGGGAGTTGTCTCGGAACGAGGTGTGGTTGGTATCGTATCGACGGTTTCCGATCATTTCTCCGTGATCATTCCGTTGCTGAATCCTAAGTTCCGGTTGAGTTGTAAGGTATTAGGTAGTAGTTATTTCGGGTCATTAAGCTGGAATGGACGCAATACGATGTACGCCAACCTCGATGAGTTGCCGCGCCATGTGGAGTTCCAGAAAGGCGATACGATCGTGACGAGCGGTTACTCCGCCGTATTCCCCTCGGGTATTATCGTAGGTACGGTCGCTGATTTCGAGAAACAACACGATGATAATTTCTATTCATTACAGGTCGAGCTGGCTACGGATTTTCAAGCGTTGAACAACGTGCGTATTATCAAGAATTTCCGTCAGACGGAGCAAATTGGTGTAGAACAAGAGGCGAAAAGAAATGATTAATAATTTACTGCGTGGTTTCATATATTTCGTGGTGTTTGTGTTGATTCAGGTCTTGATCTTGAACAACATTCATTTCTTGCGGATCGCTACCCCGTTTCTGTATCTCTATTTCATTATTAAGATGCCGGTCGGTAGCTCACGGACGCAAGTCGTTTTCTTCTCTTTCATAGCCGGGGTGGTTATCGATACATTCAGCAACACACCGGGTATGCATGCGGCCGCCTGTACATTGGCGGGATTTTGCAGGGAGCCGTTAATCCGTGTATTCATGGGGAAAGATTTGCCGGAAGGTATTTACCCGTCTTATAAGACCTTTGGTTTCGGAGGCTTTTTCCGATATGTGTTATCGTTTGTGTTGATACAACATACGACTCTTTTCGCGATTGAGTCGTTGACTTTATTTGACCCGTTGTTTCTGGTTGTCCGTATCCTCTCGAGCGTGGTGATGACAACCTTATTGATTTGTACGGTAGAAGCATTCAATATAGAGTCTCAGAAAAGTGGAGAATAATACCAAGTATGAGTTTGAGAACAGGCGCTATGTCTTAGGTGGGGCGGTGATCCTGTTGGTTATCATCTTTATTATCCGTTTGTTCATCCTTCAGGTGGTCGACAACGATTATAAAGCTTGGGCGGATAGTAACGCTTTCTTGAAAAAAACCTTATATCCTTCCCGGGGTATGATGTACGATCGTAATGGTAAATTATTGGTCTATAACCAGCCCGCTTACGACGTGATGCTTATCATGCGTGAGATACAGCCTTTCGATACCCTCGATTTCTGTGATGTGCTGGGCATCACGAAAGAGCAATTCCTCAAACGTATAGCGGATATTAAGAACCGGCGGTTAAATCCCGGTTATTCTTCCTATGTCCCTCAAGTATTTATGAACCAGCTTTCCGCACAAGAATATGGCGTGTTGCAGGAGAAGTTATACAAATTTCCCGGCTTCTATATCCAGAATCGCACGATCCGCCAATACGAGTATCCCAATGCCGCTCTTGTGCTGGGAAATATCGGCGAGGTAAACCGGAAAGATATAGAGAATGACGCTTATTATACACAAGGCGATTACTCCGGCAGAACCGGGATCGAGCAATCGTACGAGGAATATTTGCGGGGCGTGAAAGGAGTCGAGATCCTGTTGCGTGACGCTCACGGACGTATCAAGGGGCGATACGAGGAAGGCAGGCACGATATCCAGCCGGAATCCGGCAAGAACTTGAAATTATCCTTGGATATGGACTTGCAGGCTTATGGGGAGAAGTTAATGCAGAATAAATTAGGGGGTATCGTGATGATAGAGCCGGAGACAGGGGAGGTGCTTTGTATGGTTTCCGCCCCTACGTATGATCCGAGTATCTTGATCGGGCGCCAGCGGGGAAAGAACTACGTGGCTTTGCAGAAAGACCCGTTGAAACCTCTGTTCAACCGTCCGCTCATGGCACAATATCCTCCCGGATCTACATTTAAACCGACCCAAGGTTTGATATTCTTGCAAGAAGGAGTGATTACTCCGGAAACTCAATATACCTGTGCGCATGGATATACCTTCCGGGGAGGTAAGCCGGCTTGCCACGGGCATCCGTCTCCTCTGAATCTGGTCGGGGCCTTGGCGACCTCTTGTAACTCTTTTTTCCCTTGGGGACTGCATGATATGATCGACAGCCGGAAGCGATATCCGTCGGTACAGGAGGCTTTTGAGGTTTGGAAGAATTATATGGTTTCTATGGGGTATGGCTATAAGCTGGGAATCGATCTTCCGGGGGAGAAGCGAGGGTTCATTCCGAATAGTAAGTTCTACGATAAGGTGTACCGGGGACGTTGGAATTCCAGTACGGTTATCTCGATCGCTATCGGTCAGGGTGAGATATTGGCTACGCCTTTGCAAATCTGTAATTTGGCGGCTACTGTCGCTAATCGGGGATATTATATTACTCCGCATGTCGTAAAAGAGATTCAAGACACTCCGCTGGATACATTATATAGTAAGAGGCATTATACATCGGTGGATACGCATTATTATAGTTATATTGCCGAGGGTATGCGAGGGGCTGTTACGGGAACCGCTTATGGTGGAACCTGTCGTGGGGCGGCTTTACCGGATATCGAGGTTTGTGGAAAGACGGGAACGTCGGAGAATCCGCATGGTAAGGACCATTCTATTTTTATGGGATTCGCTCCTTATCAAAAGCCGAAGGTCGCCATTGCCGTGTTTGTGGAAAACGCCGGATTCGGTGCTACCTATGCGGTGCCTATCGGTAAATTGATGTTGGAGAAATATTTGAAAGGAGAAATATCCGAGGCAAACAAGGCGACGGAGGAATATATTATGAATGCCGTAATACTACCGAACAATGCGCTATAGGAAAACGGAAATATGGAAGTCGGTAGACTGGATTACCATTTTGTTGTATTTGATTATGGTAATCGCCGGTTGGTTTAGTATTTGTGGGGCGAGCTACGAGTTTGATAACGTTGGCTTGTTCGACCCGTCGGGCCGTCCGGGGATGCAGATGATTTGGATCGGTACCTCACTTGCCCTTATTTTCGTCATATTGATGCTGGAAAGTGACTTCTTCGATATATTCGCCTATCTGATCTATGCGTGCGTGATCGTATTGTTGATCGCCACTATATTTTTAGCACCTAATATCAAGGGATCGCATTCTTGGCTCGTATTGGGACCTATCCGTTTGCAACCAGCGGAGTTGGCTAAGTTCGCTACCGCTTTGGCCGTGGCGAAGTTTATGAATGGCTATGGCTTTAAGCTAACGACGGTCAAGAATTTCTCAATCACTTTGTTCTTGATCTTCTTGCCGATGGTTTGTATTCTTTTACAGAAAGAGACGGGGTCGGCATTGGTTTACTTGGCATTCTTCCTGATGTTATACCGGGAAGGAATGACTGGATATATTTTGTTGATAGGAGTTTGTGCGGTCGTCTTTTTCGTTACGGGAATGAAATATTCAGAGGTGATGGTGGGTATTACCCCATTGGGTGAATTAATCGTCTCTTGCCTTGTCTTATTAATAACCATGGGATTAGTTGGGAGTGTCCGTAAGGATTATATAAGCGTTAAGATCATGCTTGGGGGGATCGCTTCGACATTCTTGATCGGGTATGTCGTTTCTTTGTTTGTCCCGGTAAACTTCGCTTGGATATCGATAGGCTTGGTAGGAGCCGCATCAATCTATTTATTCTATTTATCCATTCGAAACTGGGTATGGCATTATGCGTTAATCGCTCTGTTCGCTTTAGGTTCTATCGGTTTCCTGTTTTCTGTGGATTATGTGTTTAATGACATATTGGAACCTCACCAACAAATTCGTATTAAAGTCTCTTTAGGCTTGGAGGATGATCCTAGCGGGGCGGGGTATAATGTGAATCAATCCAAGATCGCTATCGGTTCCGGAGGATTATCCGGAAAAGGATTCTTGAATGGGACGCAGACCAAATTGAAGTATGTGCCGGAACAGGATACGGATTTTATCTTTTGTACGGTAGGCGAGGAGCAAGGCTTTTTGGGAGCCTCTGCCGTATTGATCGTATTCGGACTTTTTATTCTTCGTCTGATTGTATTGGCGGAGCGGCAAGATAATGCTTTCGGGCGAGTCTATGGCTATAGCGTAGCCTCCATATTCTTTTTCCATCTGGCGATTAATGTCGGCATGGTGACGGGATTGACTCCGGTTATCGGCATTCCCTTGCCTTTCTTTAGCTATGGAGGTTCCTCGCTCTGGGGATTTACGATCTTATTGTTTATTTTTCTTCGTTTGGACGCTTCCCGGAAGGAGCGTTAGTGGAAGAAGGTAAGACCCGTAAGCCGATTTCCTGAATGCCCGGAAGTTGGTCGTTACGCATCCCCTGCCGGAAGCTAAAGGTATATTGCCCTTTAACGGGGAAATAGTAAGCAGACCGTATCGGGAAACTGGATTGAAACAGGGAGATCCCGTGCCCATACCATTTCCCGAACTCATCAGCTAACATACATTCGATCGTATCCCTTTTTAAAGGACCTATCGGAAGTTCCTCGCTGCAAAATACCCATAGGTTCTGATACGGATACATATTATTGTTCCGTACTTCCAAGGTTAGGTCGTACGGAACCGATATATCCTCAATCAAGAAAGTGAAATAGTACTCCTTATTCTTCTCCCACGAGGTGTTTTGGATAGCTTGATACTGATCGTATACAGCTTCATTCTCGCAAGAGAAGCATAAGAAACATGTTACACAGGCGGCAATGAACTTTTTAAGCCTCAGGCTTTGTCTCTGGCCTATTCTCCGTTTTATCAGGTCTGGCCTGTTTGATCGGTTGCTGAGGTTTGTCATTATTCGCAGGCTTGTCATTGTTGGATTGCTTATCGTTATTAGCTCTCGGCCTTTGTTTCGGGCGATTGTTTCGGTTGTTCTCCCGATTCTCCCGACTGTTTTCCCGGCTATTATCTTTGTTATTCTCCCGGTTATTCTCTCTGTCCCGGTTATTCTCACGATTGCTATTCCTATTATTTCCTCCGTTGCGGCGATTATTGCCACCGGCTCCGTTTCCTCCGTTGTTCTTATTCTCAGAAACAGGTGCGTCGGTGTTGGTAACTGCCGTCGCGGTGGTGTTAGCTCCGTTCCCGTTTCCATTGTTCTCGCCATTATTCTTGTTGGCCGGACGTTTTTTCTTTTTCTTTTTAACAGAGTCGAAACGTGTGACGCTTTCTTGGCCAAGAATATCTTGAGCGTCTCGTTTCGGTGGTTGTGGCTTCGTATCCGCCTCTAGAGATATCGGCTTCATGCCTTTCTTATTCATGTTAATGACATCGAAAGCACGGCTTGCCGGAATCGTGATAAGATTAGCCGCAAATGATTTATCCGTAGAATAGGTAATTTCCCGTTTGAAAATATCCGTCTTGAAATGATAGTAATTATTATCTTTGGTCTCCAAGACAATTTCCCGGGAAGGAAGGCGTTTCTGGGCTTCCACATATGTATCTACCTCATAATTGATACAACATTTCAATTTAGCGCATTGTCCGGCCAATTTCTGGGGATTCATGGAAATATCTTGATAACGGGCAGCTCCGGTAGCGACCGATACAAAACTTGTCATCCAACTGGAACAGCAAAGTTCTCTACCGCAAGGGCCGATACCACCGATACGTCCGGCTTCTTGACGAGCACCGATTTGCTTCATCTCGATACGAACACGAAAAGCCTCCGCTAGCACTTTAATTAGTTGACGGAAATCTACACGTTCATCCGCTATATAATAAAAGATAGCCTTATTACCGTCACCTTGATACTCTACATCACCGATTTTCATATTCAATCCTAAATCGGCTGCGATTTGCCGCGAGCGAATCATAGTGGCATGTTCCTTTGCTTTCGCTTCCTCATATTTCTCGATATCGGTCGGTTTTGCCTTTCGGTAAATCCGTTTTGGCTCAGCTTCCGTGCGCACGTTGTTCTTCTTCATTTGCAGCAGAACCAATTTACCCGTTAAAGAAACCGTACCGATATCATGACCGGGACTTGCCTCTACGGCTACTATATCACCTTTTTCCAAAGGTATTTTAGCACTATTCAAGTAATACCCTTTGCGGGTATTTTTAAATTGAACCTCTACGAAATCAGTCGAGCCTTCCGCGTCGGGTACATCGCACAACCAATCATAGGTATTCAGTTTATTGTTTTGCCTTTTGCTGCAACCTTTGCAGCCCATATGGCTACTTCCTTTATCTAATATGAAATCCATTTATTTTTAATTTGTAAGAGGGCCATCGACATAACCGCCCAATTTATCTAAATATGCAAAAATAGTGATTTATTCCCATTCAAAATCATAGTTATGATTTTTTCAGTTATAAAAAAAGACCCGAAGATAGGTGTTATACCTAACCTTCGGGCCTTTTCTTATATATTTACACGATTAGTCTACCAACCCATGGCTCTTGAATACCTTGTGGATTGTCTCCAAAGCGTAATCTAGTTGCTCTTTCGTGTGGGTAGCCATAAGGGAGAAGCGGATCAGTGTATCCTCGGAAGCAACTGCGGGAGCTACTACCGGGTTTACGAAGATTCCGGCCTCAAATAATTCTTTTACGATAAGGAATGTCAAGTCGTTGTCACGGATAAACAACGGGATGATCGGGGTAGAAGTATGTCCGATCTCACAACCCATGTTACGGAAACCATCCAATGCGTAATGAGTCAAATCCCATAAATGTTGGATACGTTCCGGTTCGCTTAACATAATATCTAATGCCGCGTTCGCTGCGGCAGTAGCGGCAGGCGTATTGCTTGCGCTAAAGATATAGGAACGGGAGTGGTGACGTAAGTAATTGATAACCGGTTCGTCTGATGCGATAAAACCACCGATAGAAGCGAAAGACTTACTGAAAGTTCCCATGATCAAATCAACATCGTTCGTAACGCCGAAGTGATTACAAGTACCGCGGCCATGATCACCGAATACACCGATACCATGAGCCTCGTCAACCATTACACTTGCGTTATATTTCTTTGCGAGAGCTACGATTTCCGGTAATTTAGCGACATCACCTTCCATGCTGAAGACACCGTCGATAACGATAAGTTTCACCTTGTCTGGCTCGCATTTCTGGAGTTGTTTCTCCAAGGAGTCCATATCGTTATGCTTGAATTTCAATTTCGTGGAGAAAGAAAGACGATGTCCTTCGATAATGGATGCATGATCCAACTCATCCCAAAGGATATAGTCCTCACGTCCGGTGATACAGGATACAACACCTAGATTAACTTGGAAACCTGTAGAGTATACGATGGCGTCTTCTTTACCAACAAATTCTGCTAAACGTTTTTCCAACTGGAGGTGTAAGTCCAACGTTCCGTTTAAGAAACGTGAGCCGGCACAACCTGTACCATACTTTTTAATGGCCTCGATCGCTGCTTCTTTTACTTTAGGATGATTGGTTAATCCTAAGTACGCATTAGAACCAAACATCAAGACTTTCTTCCCGCTGATTAGAACTTCCGTGTCCTGATCGCTCTGGATTTCCCTGAAGTAAGGATAGATTCCCATTGCCATGGCTCTTTGAGGAGCGTCGTACTTTGCTAGTTTCTCTTGTAAAAGTTTCATATTATTATAAAAGAGAATGATTTATCTCGCTATTTATTTATTCTAATAAAGAACACAGGTTCGCCGCGTACATAATCCCATGTTTCGGCAAATCCAGCCGCAAAAGTAGTAAAAAAATAACTTATAGTAGTCGAAATGCTTTAAAAGTTTTATAAAAGCATTATTTTTGTCCTCTCAAATAAAAAAGAAGAAGTGAGGATGAGCGAACGGGATATAAAAGTACAAGCTATCATAAACCCTATATCAGGTGTAGGGTCGAAGCGCAAGATACCTAAGATGATCGAAGGGATCTGCTCGAAAAAGAACTGTTCGTTAAACATTTCTTTTACAGAGTATGCAGGCCATGCCAGCGAGTTGACTCGGCAAGCCATAGAGGAAGGAGCTGAATATATTTTGGCGGTAGGCGGTGACGGGACGGTGAATGAGATAGCGAGAGCTATGATCCATTCGAACGCGATCTTAGGTATCATCCCGAAAGGTTCGGGCAATGGCTTAGCTAGAGAATTGCACATACCGATGGACGTGAAAAGGGCTATCGATCTGATCGCGAAAGGGCATGTTACGACGATAGATTGCTGCCGGGCGAACGGACAGGTCTTTTTCTGTACCTGTGGAGTCGGTTTTGATGCCGCCGTCAGCCAGAAATTCGCAAATGAGAAACGGCGCGGGTCTCTTACTTATATAAAGAATACGATAGAGGAGTATCTGAGCTATAAGCCTGAGCCTTATGAATTGGTGGTAGATAATCAGACGATCAAGGAGAAGGCGTTTCTAGTCGCTTGCGCGAATGCTTCGCAATATGGTAATAACGCGTTTATCGCTCCGCACGCGAATATACAGGACGGACGGATGGACGTTACGATCTTATCCCCTTTTATGCCATTGGATATCGCTCCTTTGGCCATCCAATTGTTTACCAAACAGATTGATCGGAATAGTAAGATTAAGACGATGAAAGCCCAGCAAGTCACGATTATTCGCCAACATCCGGGCGTGATGCACTTGGATGGAGAACCGATCATGGCAGATCGCCGTATCGATATTACGGTGGAACCAAAAGCCTTACATGTGCTGACTCCGGAGGTTGTGTCTTTCACCAAGGAGGTACATAATTTATTTGACGAGGTAACTCGCTTCTTCGATAAAAAGCTTCCTTACATTTTCAAGTAAAAGTCTTTAGCTATAGCGGTGAATTCTTCGCTATATCGATGCCGCTCAATTTCTAGGGTCAGATGAGACGACTTGGGCTTTGCTACCGGCGTCGCTGAGAGTTCTATTAATAAACGCTTAGGAGGGGCGTCCGGTATGGGGGAAACGTGGGCTTCTCTCGATGGAGACAAAGACTCTTCTCGAGCGAGGTCTATTAAAGACTCCCGTTGATCGAAGGGAAGCACCAAGGCGATATTTCCTTCGGCTGCCAACAGTTTGCGGCTATCACGCAATAAATCCGGGAGTGATAGAGTATCCGTATGCCGGGCTAGATTACGTTTAGTATCCGGGCATTTCAATGAATCAATAAAATAGGGTGGGTTGGATACGATCAAGTCATATTTGATATTCTCATCCGGCATATATTCGGAGAGCGAGGTTTGATAGACTTGTATCCGGTTGGCGAAAGGCGATTTCGCGATGTTTTCCCGAGCTTGTAAACATGCGTCTGAATCTATATCGATAGCGTCTAGGATCGCGGTGCTACGCTGCGCCAGCATGAGGGCGATCAATCCCGTTCCGGTTCCCACATCCAAAATCCTCTGACATCTCTCTATGCTAGCCCACGCCCCAAGCAAAACGCCATCCGTTCCGACTTTCATGGCACATTTATCGTGCCATACCGTAAATTTCTTGAATTGAAAATAAGGATTTGCCATATCTCTATCGATTGTATGCCGCGAAATTAGTAAGAATTGAATGAAAAGCTGTAACTTTGGCACGTTTATTGTATTAACATATACAATGATGAATGTATATATGAAAGAAAAGACGAGAGTATTTTGCCAGAATTCGTTTGATGACTTGGATGACAATATTGGTATCGTAATGCCAATTCTTACAGAATGCGATGTAGATGAGGATTTCACAGAAGGAATAGAGAAAGTTGGAGACACTATACCCATTCTTCCGTTAAGGAATATGGTACTCTTTCCGGGTGTTGCCATGCCGGTGATTATCGGGCGTCCTAAATCGATGCGCCTGATCAAAGAGGCTGTACATAAAAAGAGTTTGATCGGTGTTGTTTGCCAGAAAGAGATGGATACGGAAGATCCGGTTTTAGGGGATTTATATACTACCGGGGTAATCGCTGACATCGTTCGTGTCTTAGAGATGCCAGATGGTAGCACTACTGTTATTCTTCAAGGTAAGAAACGCTTTGAATTGAATGAGTTGACCGAGACAGATCCGTATCTTTCCGGTAAGATCACCGTGTTGGAGGACACGAAGCCGGACAAGACAGACCGCGAGTTCGAGGCTTTGATCTCAACGATCAAGGATTTGACCATCAAGATGCTTGGGGCCGTGGCTGAACCTCCCCGGGATTTGATCTTCTCGATCAAGAATAATAAGAATGTCTTGTATGTGGTCAATTTCTCTTGTAGCAATATACCGAGTGGATCGGCCGAGAAACAGCAATTGTTATTGATCGGGGACTTAAAAGAGCGTGCGTATCGGTTACTTTTTATCTTGAACCGCGAGTATCAGCTGGTGGAGTTGAAAGCTTCCATCCAGATGAAGACACATGAGGATATCAATCAACAACAAAAAGAATATTTCCTTCAACAGCAAATCAAGACGATTCAAGAGGAATTGGGCGGGAATATCAATGAGTTGGAGATAAAAGAATTACGGGAGAAAGCCAGTCGTAAGAAATGGCCTGCCGAGGTAGCGCAGGTCTTTGAGAAGGAATTGCGAAAATTGGAACGATTGCATCCGCAATCTCCGGATTATTCCGTACAGACGCAATATGTCCAGAATATTGTTAACTTGCCGTGGAACGAGTATAGTAAGGACAATTTCAACTTATCTCATGCCCAGAAGGTCTTAGATCGTGATCATTATGGTTTGGAGAAGGTGAAAGAGCGTATTATCGAGCATCTGGCCGTATTGAAACTGAAAGGGGATATGAAATCTCCGATCATTTGTTTGTACGGTCCTCCGGGAGTCGGCAAGACTTCATTGGGGCGTTCCATCGCAGAGGCTTTGCGCCGCAAATATGTACGTGTTTCTTTAGGTGGATTGCACGATGAGGCCGAGATCCGCGGACATCGTCGTACCTATATCGGCGCTATGTGCGGACGTATCATCCAGAATATACAGAAGGCGGGAACATCGAACCCTGTCTTTATCTTAGATGAGATCGATAAGATCACGAATGATTTCAAGGGGGATCCGGCATCCGCTTTATTGGAGGTCTTGGACCCGGAGCAGAATAACGCGTTTCACGATAATTATCTGGATATCGATTACGATTTAAGCAAGGTGATGTTTATCGCTACCGCTAATAATTTGAATACGATTTCCCAGCCATTGCTGGATCGTATGGAACTGATCGAGGTGAGCGGTTATATCATGGAGGAGAAGGTAGAGATCGCAGCGAAGCATCTCGTGCCTAAGCAGATGGATGTACACGGCTTGAAGAAAGGTTCCGTGAAATTCCCCAAGAAAACCTTACAAGTGATCGTTGAAGCCTATACACGCGAGAGCGGTGTCCGGGAATTGGATAAGAAAATCGCCAAAATCATGCGTAAGCTAGCCCGTAAGGTCGCTAGCGATGAGCCTATCCCGACTAGTATTAAGCCGGAGGATTTGTATGAATATCTAGGGGCGGTCGAATATTCCCGCGATAAATATCAAGGGAATGACTATGCCGGCGTGGTTACGGGATTAGCTTGGACGGCTGTTGGTGGTGAGATTCTTTTCGTGGAGTCGAGCTTAAGTAAAGGTAAGGGGTCAAAGCTTACTTTGACCGGGAATCTGGGAGATGTGATGAAAGAGTCTGCCATGTTGGCACTTGAGTATATCCATGCGCATGCGGCTCAGTTTAATATCAACGAGGAGTTGTTCGAGAACTGGAATGTGCATGTCCACGTACCGGAGGGGGCGATCCCGAAAGACGGACCGAGTGCCGGAATAACGATGGTGACTTCTCTTGTCTCCGCCTTTACTCAGCGTAAGGTGAAAAAGAACTTGGCTATGACCGGCGAGATTACGTTGCGTGGCAAAGTGCTTCCCGTAGGTGGTATCAAGGAGAAGATCTTGGCGGCTAAACGTGCAGGGATTAAGGAATTGATTCTTTGCAAGGAGAATGAGAAGGATATCAATGAGATTAAACCGGAGTATTTGAAAGGCTTGGTGTTCCATTATGTGAGTGATATTCAACAGGTGGTGGATCTGGCGTTGCTGAGAGAAAAGGTGGATAATCCATTGTTTTAATAACGACTTTTTATGCATATATTGGTGTGGGCTTATACGTATATATGTGTAGGCCCATATTAATATCGGCGTAAGCCTATACGTATATACGTGTGGGCCTATGCCGATATAGGTGTTTTTAAAGGAAGAGTATGCCTTTATTTAGAGCATTTCTGTAGGAATTCCAAGCTGTTGCGTATCTCTTGGATATCGGATTTGAAATCATCGTACTCAATGGAGATAAGTCCGTTGAAATGCTGACGCTTCAGCTCGTTGACGAACGCTTTTACCGGTAAGATCCCGGTTCCCCATGTAGCGTCTTCCATCTTGTCGGTGAGGTCTTTCAAATGTGCCACCTTGATGCGTCCGGATAACTTCTGGAGATTTTTGAGCGGATCTTCACCCACCCGTTTCCAATGGCCGATATCGGCGCATACTCCCATCAAGGAAGAACGGCCTTTCAGCGCTTTCTCTACCACCTCGGCACTTGCGTAAATGCATGGACTCGGATGGTTATGGATCGCTACCTCCATATCGTACTTCTTGGCGAGGGATTCGATGTAGTCTAACTGGTTTAACTCCGGTTCGACAGTCACGATATGCGCGCCTATTTTATGAGCGAACGCGAAGAACTTATCCCATTCCTCGTTAGTCCCATAAGAGGCTACACCAAAGGCGATCGGCTTGATTCCCCTTTTCTTGAACTCATGGCGTAATAAAGCGCAGTCGTCATCGCTCAAGTCGTAATTTAAATACGTCTCTTTTGGGAACGGAGCGCCCAATTCTTGGAAAAAGAAAGCCTCCGCATACCCCATGCCCAGTTGTTGGGTCTTATCCAAGGTCTCCATCAACGTAAGATTGTGGAAAGTCCAAGTCTGTATACCCACCTTCCAGTCCGCTTTTTGCGCCGCCAGCTGTACGGCCTGCCCAAGGAGCATGACCGTACATAGTGCTAATATAATATATCGTTTCATACTTATACCGGCATTTCCGGAAGGCTCCAGCCTTCACGATAGGTATGTTTGATATATTCGTTGGCAGCCTCTAGCGCATTGAACTCTGCGTATTTCGTATCGAAATAGGGGTGACCGTCTATCACCTTGAAATCATCGCTGGTTACGATTTTCAATACGTCGGAAGAGGATATGTTGGTGAAACGCATGTTTTGGGCGTCCCACATCAATTTCTTGTTCAAGCCTTGCAGACGGATCGCCAATACGCCTAATAACACCATCTCGTTGAATGGTCCGGAATAAGCGAAGTTGGAAGTTCCTTCCACACGGTTCTCAGGAGATTCTTTACAAGCACGAATCCAGTCTTGCTCATGGAAACCGTCAAAGTATCCGGTAGCGTTCGGGATACGGCGCAAATAGGGGGTTACTTGAGGTACACGGCCGGATAATAACCGGGAGTTGAAACCTCCGCAATCGCAGATCAACGTGTCTTTAGTACCTACGAAGATACATCCACCCAAACCGTCACGCATCATATCTACACCATCCGGTAATAAGTCCGGACGCTGAGGAAGCATACCGCCATCGTACCAATATACTTTCACCTCCGGTAAGGCTACCTTTGGAAGATTGTCACGAGCCGGGAAGCGGAATTCTACCACCTCCGATTGAGGAGCGGATTCCGTATTGATCTGGGTAGAACGGCCTTGTACACGATCCGGATAACCTAACTTCAAGGATTGGTAAACCGGGTCGAGTACGTGGCAAGCCATATCTCCGAAAGCTCCGGTTCCGAAATCCCACCATCCACGCCAGTTCCAAGGGGTGTAGATCTCATGGAACGGACGCATGGCGGCCGGGCCGATAAATAAGTCCCAATTCATCGTCTTCGGACAACGTTGTTTTTCGGTTGGGCGCTGTAATCCTTGCGGCCAGATCGGACGGTTGGTCCATGCGTGTACTTCTTTTACTTCACCGATCTCTCCGTTCCAGATCCATTCGCATAATTGACGGACACCATCGCCGGAGTTCCCTTGGTTACCCATCTGGGTCGCTACCTTATATTTAGCGGCGAGTTTTGTCAATAAACGGCTCTCGTAAACAGAGTGGGTAAGCGGCTTTTGGCAATATACGTGTTTACCCATTGTCAAGGCCGTGGCCGCGATCGTGGCATGAGTATGGTCCGGAGTAGCTACCATGACACCGTCGATCTGGTCGCCCAACTCATCGAACATCTTCCGCCAGTCCCAATAACGTTTAGCGTCCGGGAATTCCTCGAAGCAGTTCTTCGCGTATTTCCAGTCGATATCGCAAAGCCCGATGATGTTCTCGGTTTTCATGCCGACCAAGTTCGGGTGGCCTTTACCACCGATACCGATACCGACAATATTCATTGTATCACTTGGTGCCTTATGGCCTAATCCAGCGATCGTTTTAGAGGGAACGATTGTTAGACCAGCTGCCGCTACGGCTGCTTTTTTCAGAAAATCTCTTCTTGATTCCATGTTGTATAATTTGTTTTTTTAGTAGTTACTGTTAGAAATTGAAACAGGAGGTTATGAAGGGTAAGGGGAGACTACCACGTCCGAGGTGGCCTCGCTTTCGCCTGTGATAAATGAGTCTGTTACCTTACATCCGGAATATAGTACGAAATCCAGACGGTCTAGTATTTCTTGTTCGCTAGGAACGGGAGTCCATGTATAGCCGGGTGTGGAGACCTCGTCCGGATGGATTGTCCGGTAGGAGTCGTTCATCCCGATCTCAGAGAAAGCCTTGGTTGCCGGCCACTCCACCTTGATCTTGTGGATACCGGCATCGGCGGCCCGTTGTGTCCAGTCCAAGAAAGAAGGCTCATTAAAATCTCCTGTTAAAAAGACAGGATAACCTTCTTTCATGACTTGCTGTATATCCTTTTGATAACGAGTTACTTCTTCACGCCGGGCCTCGTTGGCGAACCAGACAGCTTCCTCCTCGGTATCGATAAACGGATAATCGCCATAAGGAATCCCATTCAATTGATAAGGCTGATACGGGATATAATATAGATGGCAATTAAACATCCAGCAGAATTTGTCTTTGCCTACCTGTATCTTCACCCCGTAGCGGGAAGCCGTACTGTCGACGACCGGATAACGAGATAAGATATAATGTCCCTCCCCTTGGTTGAAAAGGTGGAAACCTAGGGATTCCGCGATTTCCGGCACATGATCGTGCTTGATGCCGTCTTCTTCATAGATATGCCCTTCTTGGATTCCTACGATATCCGTCTGGCTAGCCTCGATCACTTTCGCTGTCTGGCTAGGGGGAAGCTTTCCCCCTAGGGTATTCAACCAAATATTGAAACTACTGACTTTTACCGTTGCCGGCTTGTCGCTACATGCGCTCAATGCACAACAAAGTATGGCTACGCAGCATAAAATTTCACTTATCTTCCTCATGTTTCTCTGGTATTTACAGGAACAAATATATTAAATGTCCCGTTCTTTTCACTACTAAGACTTCTTAATTTATTTTACCATCGGCCAAGGAAACTTCGATACAAGTTGGATGCGTTGACCTGTAGCTTGTGATTTTCGGGCGGCCTCGATAATCTCTAATACGTGTAACGCATGCTCGACATTTATACGTGGTTCCGTGTTTAATGCCATGTGTTTGCTGATATCGGAAGCACCTTCTTGCCAAACATAGCCATTGGTGTCCGGAACGAAACGCTGGGGTACCGGATGATCCATCGTCGATAAGTCCACCCCGTTCGGTGCCCAGTCGTAACCTACCATATGCATATTGCCGTGTGAACCGTATAAGGAGATCGTCGCTTTCTCCTGTCCTTTACCTAAATGTCCGTATGGATCGAAATAGTTGAAACCACACTCGATATGAGAAAGGACTCCCTTTTCGTGTTCCATGATAATCATGGCATTATCTTCTTCTCGAACTTTGATTTTGCCCTTATCGTCTACGGTTCTCTCCGGGGTTACGATTGTAGTCATGGCAACAACGGATTTAGCCGGTCCCAATAATCCGGTTAGGGTAGCGATGTTATAGACTCCTAAGTCGGGCATACTGCCACCTAGCGGTTCGTAGAAGAAAGCGGACCAAGAAGGGCCTTCATGTCCGTAATGTCCGTGCGCACATGCCAGATTACCTAGGGTTCCTTTATTGATTTGTTCGGCCATAAAGGCAAATTGAGGACTGTTTACAACAGCGGGCGCACCCCAGATACGAAGTCCCTTGCTCGTAGCGAGATCGTATAATTCTTTGCCTTCCTTATAGGAATTCGCCAAAGGTTTCTCGCTCCAGACATTTCTTCCCGCCATCAAAGCCTTACGGTTCAACTCTCCGTGAACCTGCATATCGGTCAATGTAAGCATCAAGTCGAACTTGGAACCACTAAGCATATCATCGATATACTTGTACCATTTAGGTATATTATATTGCTTGGCCGCCTTTTGAGCACGATCCGGTTTGATATCGCAACAAGCTACGATTTCTACATACGGGCACTTCGATATATGGGGAAAATATTGGGTAGATACACTTCCGCAACCGATAACGGCTACTTTCACCTTTTTACCTTCCGATTCGAATTTCTCCGCATAGGCGGAAAGGGGTGATAGTAGTGACGCGAGACTTGCCGCGGCCGATACTTTAAAGAATTCTTTTCTATTCATGGCATTGATTTCTTAATACAATTAGTCTAAATCCTTAATCTTCACATTCTTGAAATATACTTTACTTCCATGGTCCTGAAAACAAAGTTTACCGGTGGTAGAGATACCGTAATCGGGGAAAGCTTCCCATTTACCGCTATAACGACGCATCTTCCAATCTTCGGACCCTTCTTGGAAAGAGAAAAGTTTTTCTCCGTTCAGCCAGTGCTCAACATATCCATCCTTGTAAAGTACCATAGAGGAGTTCCATTCTCCCGGAGGGTTCACCTGTTTGGTTTCCGGTACATACATAGCGTAGTTGCAACCCGTTTTCTGCCAGTCTTCCAATCCCTCTTTTCCGGTCTCGCTGACCCAAGGATAGTTATCGTCATCGATCAACTGGTATTCCGGGCCGGTTTCAAAAGGAGCTTTGTACTTAGGCCCTTCTTGTACGTGATATAAGAATCCTGAGTTTCCTTGTGCCCCGATTTTCCAATCCCATTTGATCTGGAAGTTATGGTAATTCTTAACGGTAACGATATCGGTACTTACCTTGATCGTGGTATCCGCTATCACGTCACCACCGTTTCCGTAGCCGACGATCACCCCGTCTTCTACCTGCCATCCCTTGACATCACCCCCGTTGAACATTTTCCAACCGGTAAAATCCTTGCCATTGAATAACAAGGTGTAGCCTTCCGCTTTTTCCTCCTCAGTCAATACATTATCTTTTACTTCCGTGGATGAGGAACGACTTCCACATGCAACCATACACATCCCGTAAATGGTTACTAGAAAAATAGATACGATCTTTTTCATATATTAGAATATTTAGTTTAATTATCTCCTTATGATAACGCCATTTGATATGGTTTATTTGTTCATTGGCAAAAATACTGTACATAAAGGATTTGGATAATAGAGTATCTAGCTAAAAAAAATGGATTATCTTTGCGTTATTCAGTAACCATCTAAAAGTTCTGGTTTATGGCGAAAATAAAGCATGGTTTTTCCGGTCAGCGGTTGATTGTCTATCCTTTCTACGTTATAGAACAAGCGTTGAACAACCCGTTAGTCGCGGACTTGGTCGTACACTCTATGGGGTATTTTCCGAAGGCGGAAAGCCATTATATTGATCGTGCGTCCGGTTGTGGAGAGTACCTTTTAATTTATTGCACCAAAGGAGAGGGCTGGTACGTGTTGGATGGAAAACGATATGTCGTACCCGAGAATCATTTTTTCATCCTCCCGGCAGAGAAGCCCCATCAATATGGTTCGAGCGAGCATGATCCTTGGTATATTTATTGGGCACATTTTAAAGGGAAAAAGGCGAAGTATATCAGCGATCAACTGCAAGGGGTGATCCCGATCGACATGGATGATAATTCCCGTATCGGCGATCGTATCGCCTTCTTCGATGAACTATTGAATGTGTTGGAGAGTGGGACGGATGAGGCTACGGTTAATTACGTCAATTTAAGTTTCAATCATTTGATCGCCTCTTTCCTCTATGTGAAGACGTATAGGGAGGCTAAATTCTCCAAAAGCAAGGCGGAGAATACGTTCTTTATTAGTTTGGCGACCCACTTCATGACGGAGAATCTGGAGAATAAATTGACATTAAAGGAATTGGCCTCTCATTTCGGCTATTCGGAATCTTATATGTACAGGCTTTTCTTCAAGGAAACCGGTTATGCTCCGATGAATTATTTCTTGCATATGAAAATAGACCGGGCTTGCCAGCTATTATTACATACGAATATGAAGATCAATCAAGTCGCCTTGAAACTGGGCTTTGACGATCCCTACTATTTCAGCCGTATCTTTAAGAAGATAGTAGGTACATCGCCCAAGGATTACCGGCACTCGTTGCCGAAGTGAGATATTTACGATGAACCTAAACGGGAATTTAGGGCTGCCCTAAACGAGGGCTTAGGGATACCCTAAACGGGAGCTTAGGGCTGGCGGTATTTATTCCGGTCGGCTTCCGTTATTTCCCGGATTACACGGCAGGGATTGCCGGCGGCTATGACATTGGCCGGAATATCTTTGGTTACGACGCTTCCTCCGGCGATTACCGTGTTATCGCCAATGGTCACCCCCGGAAGGATACAGGCTTGCGCACCGATCCATACGTTATCGCCGATAGTCACGGGAAAAGCGTATTCCAGACCTTCATTACGTTGCTTTACGTCAAAAGGGTGGCCGGCGGTATAGATGCCTACGTTCGGGGCGATGAACGCGTTATTGCCGATACGAACTTTCGCTCCATCCAAGATAACGAGATTCACGTTGGCGAAGAAATTATCCCCAATCTCGATATTATAGCCATAATCGCATTGGAAAGGGGATAGGATAACGGTGTTCTTCCCTTTCTTGCCTAGAAAAGAGGTTAGGATCCGATCTTTTTCTTCCTCTTGGTCGGGGGGCAATTGGTTGTATTTGAAAAGGACGCATTTCGCTCTTTTCATCTCATCTTGAAGCTCACTATCATGATTCGCATTGTATAATAGACCTTCCGCCGCTTTTTCTTTTTCTGTTTTCATATGTCTCTTACTAAGATTTATAAAACGATGATTTGCGCGAAGATACTATTTTATTGGGAGGAGTTTATCCTCCGATTCGTATTTCCAAACCCATTTTTTCCCCCATCTCCTTAAAGGGGAACAGCTCTTCTTTGGCTAGCATTTGCTCGCAGGGATAAGGATAGGTGAGACCTAATTGCTCGTATTTATCTTTTCCCAATGTATGGTAGGGAAGCAGGTGTACGCATTTGATACGATTTTCTTTCGCCAGCATGAATATTTCCCGAAGCGTATTCTCATTGAAATTGAAACCGGGGATTACCGGTACACGGATCGTTACTTTATTAGCGCTCTTACTGGATATATACCGTAAATTCGTGAGGATCGTATCCAAGTTCGCTCCGGTTTCTTTCTGAAGTAAATCCTTGTCCGTATGTTTGATATCGAACAAGAACAAATCGATAAGCGGAAGCGCTTGCTTTATCTTATCAAGATTCACTTGCCCGCAAGTCTCCACGGAGGTATGCAGTTTCTCGTTCTTGCATTGGATCAGCAAATCCATCAATCCCTCGAATTGCGTGAAAGCTTCGCCACCGGAAAACGTAACCCCTCCACCGGAATTCAGGTAATAATCCCGGTCACGTAAAAGGATTTCCATGATCTCGGATGAGGTAATAGATTCACCGACAAACTTAATGGCGTTCTGCGGGCATATACGCTCGCAAGCCTTGCAGGCTACACAGGCCTGACGATTAAACACCGGAAAATGGTCTTGGATGGCGATATTGCCCCGTGGACAAATCGCCTCGCAACGTCCGCATCCGATACATTTATTCTTGACATGGAGCAGATGCGGTTTCCTTTTCTGGGATTCCGGATTGGAGCACCATGGACAATGTAAAGGACACCCTTGAAGGAAAACGACGGTCCGGATGCCCGGGCCGTCGTGAACGGCGAACCGTTCGATCTCCATGATTGATAACCTATTCTCGCTAACCTTATATTTATTTATCATACAATACCCTGCTTAAAAGTTCCTGTTGAATATTGGGAGATAAATCGACGAATACCGCGGAGAACCCGCTTACCCGGACGATTAGGTCCGGGTAATTTTCCGGGTGCTCTACCGCGTCTTCTAAAACTCCCTTATCTACTACAGTCACCATCAAGTGGCAACCCCCTTTCGCAAAATAAGTCTTGAACAGGCTCTTGATGACAGCCCTGTTCTCGTTGAACATGGAAGGAGAAAACTTAATGTTTTGTACCGAGCCTCCATGATACTTGGCGTCGAACTTCGCCAAGGAATTCAGCATGGCCGTGGGGCCGCTTTTATTCGCTCCCCCTTGCGGATTATTGGCAGGATTCATATACATGCACGATAATCGTCCGTCGGGTGAGGCGGCGGTCCGGTTTCCCCATTCCGTGTTTAATTGATTATTGCTGATAACGATCAAGAAGTATTGCATACCGATGGCGATACCGCGATTGCGTACGCCTTTCGCTACGAACTCGTACAAATCGTTGGCCATCGTATCAGCAGTCTCAAGGTCGTTACCATATTTATCACAGTTCAGGCAATCTTTTCGTAAAGCCTCATAGCCGTTGAAATTAGCTAGCATGGCATCATTCAATTGCCGTAACGTGTATTTTTTTTGATTGAATACCAGATCCCGGATTACCCACAGGGAATCGGAAGTGTTGATATTGCCATACGTCTCGTTTGTCCCGCCTAGATAACGTACGCCTCCGTCCAAAAGCGCTTTTCCCCGTGCGATGCAATCATCGGTCAATAGGCTGGTAAACAAGAAACTTACGTGCTGGTTCATCACCTCATACGAATGGTATTGGGCTTTGACAGACAGATCCAGATAATAATCGAGTAAAGCCTTGTAACCGTCATAGAATTCCTCGAATGTCTGATACTCCTCTAATTTCTTTAGAGGTACCGGCCCGGATTTACGTTTACCGTCAATCGGGTCAATACCATCATTCATATAAATCGTAAGTAGTTTTAGTAAATTGATGCAGATGTTGGGCGTACCCGTACTCTGTCCTTGTATCACGAACTCGGTACAACCGAAAGGCACGTATTGTTCCGCCGTTTTCTCGTCTACACGCATTCCGTACATGACGGCCGGGACGTTTACATCATCATTGTAAAGGGTCGGGTAAGTAGCTCCCGCACCCAAAGCGTCCAACGCTTCGTCCCAGATTTCCTCGGAGGTCTCTTTATCGAAGCGCAAGGTGAATTGCGGCTCTACATATCTGCAATTTTTCGCTACTTTCATGGCGATATGCAGGAATACGTCGGCCTCTTTCGGGTGTTTGCGTCCTTTACCGCCTACGATGATACGTCCGTTTACGGTGGTACGGCGATTCTCAATCATGGTCCAAAGCGAGTGGATATATCGGTATGCCTCTTCGTCGGTCAATCGCCCGGACTCAAGGTCGGCTACTAAATAAGGGCCTAGATAATCATCCAGACGACCGTAGTTTATAACACCGGCCAACAAGGCGAATAACCAGAATAACTGCATCGCTTCATGGAACGTACCGGGTTTCTTCTCCTTGATGTTCTCTAGGGCTTGGCAGATACGCTCTAATTCTTTTTGCCTTTTCTCGTCGGCTGAAGCCATTTGATCTCTAGCGTCTTGCTGGAGATGAGAAGCACAATCTACAAAAATATCCAGACATTGGATGCCTGCTTTGTAAAAGTTATTATCGGGTTGCTCTTTGAGTTTCTCCTGTAAATCAGAGCGAAGGCCACCGATGCCCTTATCCAATAGTTTCGGGTAATCCAGCATCATTCCAGATAGACGTGCGGTAGCGATCATCGGGTACTCGCAGTCGATGAACATACCCAATGTATCCTCGGTGAGGACCTCCTTGTTGAATTGGGTCTTTAAATCGTGATCCAACCAATAATCATATAACGCATCCACCCGTTTTCGTTCAGTTTCATCCAGTTGTAGCTGGAAGGCACGGAGTTTCTTGAATACGCAATAATGCCCGACACCCCCTAATGAGGTTACGCATCCGAACCCGATCGGTAGGAAGTCCGTACGTCCGGCGATCAAGTCTTGATTCGTGATCTTGCGAAATAGCGTGGGGTATAAAACTTTTAGGCATTCCACTTCACGTATCTCTTTAGGTAGGGCGGCACAGGCTTTATGGACTGCCGTATACCGCTCCATGATCTCCAGTTGTACGATCAGAGGTTTCTCGCAAGGTATTTTCTTGCTGATCTCTACGTTTTGCGCCCCTTCTACATTGAAATTTGCCATATGATTATTGTTATTAATATTGTGTAGAGACGGGGCATGCCCTATCTCTACAAGCAGATGATTTTTTAATGTTTGCTTCTTTCGGCTTCCCGCCAGTTATTTTGGTAACCGGTTAGTAAGTCCGTAAAACGTTTCGTGATCAAGTGCGGACGGGTGATCGCGCTGCCTACTACTACGGAGTGAGCTCCGAGGAAGATACATTTCATGGCATCTTCCGGCGAGTAGATATGCCCCTCCATAATGACATAGGCTTTATCTTTAAAGTCACGGCACATACGGGCGAATTCCCGTAAATCCGGTTGCTCGATATGCTTGGTTGCTTCCGTATATCCATATAAGGTAGGGCCAACGATATCGGCTCCCATTTCTACGGCACGTACGGCTTCCTCATAATTAGAGACATCCGCAAAAATGATAGCTTCCGGTATCTCTTTCTTGACGATTGGTAGCAATTCGTATGCAGGGCGGCCTTCATGGGTTATTTGGCTCGTACAGTCCAAGGCGATAATCTCGGCTCCGGCTTCCCATACGGCTTTAGCGGCCTCTAAGGTTGGGGTGATAAACACATCCGTGTCATCGTGCCAGATTTTCCAAAGCCCGATTACTGGTAAATCCACTTCTTTTTTAATCGCCTTGATCTGCTCTGGGTCGTTGGCACGGATACCCACGGCTCCTCCCCATTGGGCGGCTTTTGCCATTTTTACGACAAAGTCTACTGAAAAAGTCGGATCATCGTGTTGTACTTGACAGGATACGATCAGTCCTCCCTTGAATGAATCTAAAAGTTCTTTCTTATTTGTTTTCATATTTTTTTTCGTTACATCGTTTTCTCTAAAAGCGCGGCGCCGATTATTCCGGCGTCATTTCCTAATTCCGCACGGATGACTTGAGGGATACCTATTTCCTCGGCGGCGAAGGTACAAGTATGTAGTTTCTCGTTTAAAGGTTTCAACAGCAGGTCACCTGCATGTGCGATACCCCCCCCTAAGATGATTACTTGCGGACGGAAGATGGTTATGAACGTGGAGATTCCGGCGGCCAGTTTACTGATATAGTCATCGACGATCTGTTTAGCGAGGGAATCCCCTTGTTTAGCGGCCTCGAAAAGGATTTCTCCAGTGACTTTATTTTCGTCTTCGCCGCAAAGTTTCCATATCAAGGTGTCCTTATTCTCTTGTAAGGCCTCTTTCATGATGCGGATTAATGCGGTAGATGAGCAATAAGCTTCCAAACAGCCTTTTTGCCCGCATGTGCAACGTTCGCCATTGTATACCAATTTGGTATGTCCAAGCTCTGCTCCCATATTATCGGCTCCGGAATAAATCCTCTTACCCATGATAATTCCGCCTCCGACTCCCGTTCCTAGCGTTAACATGATGGCATCGGTATATTGGCTGGCCGATCCGGCCAAGACCTCTCCATAGGTCGCGCAATTGGCGTCGTTGGCTATATAAGTAGGCAATGAGATATGCTTCTTTAAATAGTCGTAGATGGGGACATTCTTCCATCCGAAACAATTGGCATGTACCAAAAGGTTCGTCTTTGGATTTACGTAACTGGGCATGCCGATGCCCCAAGAAGAGATGTCTTCCATTTGCAAGCCTACTTTGAGAACCGCTTTTTTGCTGACTTCCGCCATGTCGGTGGTGATCTCCTCGATCGTGCGTCCGGCTTGTGTCGGTATACTCTCCTTTGCGATAATCTGGTGATTCTCATCTACTACGCCAGCGACCATATTGGTACCGCCAACGTCCAGACCGAGATAATACTTGGTGCTTTCCATCTTTGCTCTTTATTTTATGAGGTCAATAGAGTGAATTATTTGTTGGCAAAGATAGAGGAGTTGTCTGCCCTAGACAATGTGAGGTTTAGCCTAAAATAATGGACTATTTTTGCATAAGTGCTCTTGTTGGTTAATGTGGCAATATAAAAAAAGGACCGGACGATGGGTATCGAACGGTCCTTTCTTTAATCTTTATGTCGTATGCTGTTATTCAGCTTCTTTTTCAGCAGCTTCCTTTTCTGCCGGAGCATCTTCCGGGGTGAAGTCAGTGATACCTGCGTTGATCAAGATGTTATACCAAGAGAGTAGTTTCTTGATGTCGCTTGGATAAACACGCTCACGATCATAGCTAGGCAATACCTCGGCAAAGTACGCACGCAATTGGTCTGTCGTGGCTTTGGAAGGTACCAAAGAGGCGGTTTTTCCCTCTTCCTTGTTCTTTACGCTAGTCAATACCTCATGCAAAGGCACTTCTGTTTCATCCGTATAGATTGCGATATCGCCTAATGAGATTACTTTATCTTTTGCGTATGCGGGTACTCTCTTGTTATCAGTCAGCGATTCAACGATCAACATGTTTTTTCCATGGGAAACCAGTTTATACAGACCGGGTTTTCCCGAAATAGACAAAATAGTCTTCAACATAATGTTTTTATTTTCTATTAGTGTTAAACTTCGAGGTGGCAAAGGTAATAAGAAAAAGTGGAATTCTTCCGTCATGAGGACAGTTAACTTCGTTGGAGAAGTATCTTAGGTGCATCGACAAAGTATCTTAGGTTCGTTGACGAAGTATCTTAGGTTCATTGGATGATGAAGGTAAGATACTGTAAAAGCCACTCGTCCCGCTATCGGTGATTATTGGGATTGAAGCCAACATAACAGTTTGCCTACTTGCGGTATAAGGGCCTGTCTGTTGTCATTATAGATAACGTAATCGGAGCGATCTTTCTTTTCCTCGTCCGACATTTGGCTGTTGATTCTGCGTTCGATTTCTTCTCTCGAGGCTGAGTCCCTCCCCAAGGCTCTTTCGATGCGGAGTTCTCTTGGGGCATAGACCATCAAGCTTATGTCTACCACTTTGTAGAAACCGGATTCGAATAATATGGCGGATTCGATGGCACATAAAGGGGAAGTCTGTCTCTCTACCCAAGCCGAGAAATGACGGTTTACCTCAGGATGAATGATCTGGTTGACCTGTTGTAATTGTTCCGGATTATTAAAGATGTGGGAGGCTAGAAGTTTCTTGTTCAATCCCTCATTCGTATAAATCTCCGGACCGAAAAGGGCTGTTAATTTCTCACGGATAACCGGGGAGTTATTTGTCAGCCATTTACTTTCCTCGTCCGCTATGTATACGGGTACACCGGATAACGCTAATAAAGAGGCTACGACGGATTTGCCGCTCCCGATCCCTCCTGTAATACCTATTTTAATCATGCTTATTGTTGTGTTCCAAAATAAATTCTACCTTATCTGGCAATAAGGTTGCCGTATGCACCCAGTCTGGTTTCTTGGTGAGTTTGACGGGTAGGGTACCAGATACGTTTTGCTCCAGATCCTCAAAAGGTATATGAATCGAGAACATATCTTCCGAAAGTCCTTTGAATCGGGACAAGGGCACACTGCAAGTCACTTTTACGACCGCCGGAAACATACGTACCGTATAATGTGGCGGTATATGACTGCAAGAGACAGGTATTTCCAATGTCTTCTCCGTGTACTCCTCTATCGGAATCGTGATGGATACACTTTCCGGATCGAAGTTAACGCCGTCTACCTTGATCAGTTGTACGGTTCTCGTAATGTTTTTATTCGCCTTTTTAACCTCGGTGAAGACCGTCTTAACCGAGGTCAGTGTATCCAAGATCGCCGCGGTGGCATAAGCGTTGATCTTTTGAGGGGTGATTCGGATATCCCCGGATAGTTGAAAGCCGGCTTCCAGATGAATATCGCCATTAAAGACGACCGGTATTTCCTTATGGACCCGCTGACTGAAATCCATATCTATTTGTTGCGGATCAAAACTTTGTAATGCCGTAGTGGCTATCAATTGTTTTTGAATATCGTTCTCGATCTGCCTTTTACTTACTTGAACCGAACCATTTTTCTCCTTCGTATTCTTCATGTTCACTTCAATCGGAGCAAACGATCTTCCAAAAGTATAGTTGAGTAAAACGCTACCCTTGTCTTTTACCTTTGCGGTAATCGTTTCCACCTCAGGGACATTAAACGCTATATCGACAGGTACGTTCTTATACTTAACCGGAAAAACAAGTTCTATCTCATATTCCTGCTGCAAGCTTTGGAGTAGCCAGAAACCGAAAGCCAAAAGGGCGAAAAAGAAAAAGACCAAGACCTCTTTCCATCTGTCTCCGTGGAAAAAAGCCTTAGTCTTTGCTTGGATAGACTTGAAGGAATTTTGTATGTTCTCAAGTCGTGACATATTCTGTAGTTAGATTATTTCTGCTGCTGAGCGTCTTCCGCTGAAGCGAAAATAGAAGTTTTATCTACACGGATACGTACTCCATCCGCTACCTCGATTAGCATATAAGTATCACCGATCTCTTTGATCTTTCCATAGATACCTCCGGCGGTAATCACTTTATCGCCTGTTTTCAACGCCTCACGTGATTTCTGGATTTCTTTTTGTTTCTTTTGTTGCGGACGGATCATGAAGAAATAGAAGATAGCTACGATAACTACCATCATCAAAATACCGGACCACTGACTTCCTCCAGCTGGAGCTTGAAGTAAAATACTGAGTAAGTTCATACTATAATAATCGTTTTACAAGTTAATATCAATAATGATATGCACAAATGTAATGATAATAATTAATCTTTGAGCAATAACTTCTCTTTTTTTAATTCGTTGACTATTGAATCCAGAATTCCGTTAATGAATGTTCCGCTTTTAGGTGTACTATAATACTTTGCGGCATCGATATATTCATTTAAGGTAACGTTGATGGGAATGGTCGGGAACGATAAAATCTCGGCTAAGGCGACTTGCATGATGATCAAGTCCATATTGGCGATACGTTCGGTTTCCCAATTCTTCATATGTTTGTCGATGCGTTCACGATATTCCTTACCTTTCAACAAACTTTGACGGAATAACTTGATTGCGAAAGCCTTGTCTTCCAAATCCTTGAACATTGGCAATAAGGCTTGTTTACTACCTTTCTTCTCCTCGAATTTCTTGATAGTCTTCAAGGCGAAAGTCTCTACGATCTCGATATCGTCGTTCCAGTAGATGCTTTTGTCTTCCAGATATTCCTCTATCATCTCGTTCCCACAGATTACTTTCTTGAAGATCTGGCGCCAGAACTCACGATCCGTCTCGTACGAGTCTTCTTCGTTTTTCAAGTATTCGGCGTAAATTTCAGAGCTTAAGATCGTATCCAATACGTTTTTAACAAACTCCTCGTCGTTACTCCATGAGAGACCTTGCTCGTCCACATACTTTTTCAACGTATCGTTTTCCGCTAATTGAGCGACAAAACGATTGTCTACGAAGCGTGTATTCGGGTTTAACTCCTCATCGGTAGGCATGTATTTGCACTTCCGGGTGTCAAGGATCCTTCTTTGCAGGTTGGTAACTTCGATAATTAGGAGTAAGAAATAATAATATAAGTCATATGACTTCTGAAGGCTGAAAAGCAATTCGTTTTCCGCAACTTTGAGGTCACCGTTTCCGTTTTGATAGTAAGAGTATACTATCTGTAAAACTTTAATGCGGATTAAAATTCTGTTGATCATCGTTTGAAGGAACTTCTTATTATAAATTAGGCTGCAAAGGTAGTCGTTTTTTCCATAAAAGAATCCGGATTTACTTAATTTTATATGTGTTAGATGATATTTTACAAATTTAGCCTCAATGGGCGTATTTTCGATCGTTAAAATAGTTGCTAATTAAAAAAAAATGCACATATTTGAAGCAAGTTCTATAAAGTGGGTGGGTTTTTAACGAATGTTAGCTGTCATGGAAGAATCAAGGAATAAAAAACATGTTGAAGGTGGCGACAGGGAGATTCTATACTCTAAAGCCATTAAAGCGGGAAAACGGATTTATTATCTGGATGTGAAGAGGAATTTGAAAGATGACCTATTCGTTGCCGTTACGGAAAGTAAGAAAATTCAATCAAAGGATGGTTTGCAAATCTCATTTGAGAAGCATAAGATTTTCCTTTATAAGGAGGACTTTGAGAAGTTCATGGAGGGAATGCAAGATGTAATCAGTTATATCAAGAACTCAAATCTGAAGAAATCCGCGGAAGACGTGGTGGAACCTGAAGAGGAGGAAACGATTCATGGCGATTCCCCAGAGGAGGATATGGCTTCCGGTGCTATAAAGTTGGATATTGAGTTTTAATGTAACACGAAGAGAAAAAGATAACGGGCTGTTTTACTCATGGAGAGAAACAGCCCGTTATGTGTTAGGAGCTTTCCGCAAAGGAAAATCCTATTCTTTGCTGCGAATTATTCAGCCGGGTGGATAGCCTCTGTAGGACATGCGTCAGCGCAAGTTCCACAATCTGTACACATTTCAGGGTTGATGCTGTATTTATCACCTTCTGAAATTGCTCCTACCGGACACTCATCAATACAAGTTCCGCATGCAATACAATCATCGCTAATTACGTAAGCCATTTTTTTAAACGTTTAAATTGATAACTATTAGTAGGTGCAAAAATATAGCTTTCTTTCTATTTAAAAAATATCTACTGGCTTATTTTCTTCAAAAATCTTCTTTTTTGCAATATCTTTGTCGGGTTTTCGTTATTAAACAAAATAGGTTGAGATTTGAGACGATTATTACTTATATTATATGTGGTAAGCTTGGCTACCATGGGAGCCATGGCTCAAAAGGAAAGGGTGAGGAATCAGCCGTACGCTGATTTGAAATGGCTTCATCTGGGGTTTCATGTGGGTATTCACTCGCAGGATTTGTTATTGACCCATACCGGTGTCATGACCAATGGAGAGACTTGGTTCGCGGAGATTCCTTCTTACTCACCCGGCTTTAGTGTCGGGGTGATCGGAGATATGTATATGAATCCTTATTTCAATTTACGCTTCACGCCTTCTATCCATTTCGGAGATAAGAAATTTAAGTTTCGGGAACAGGCTACGGGAGAGGAATTCATCACGAACGTTCGTTCCAGTTATCTGAATTTCCCCTTAGACGTTAAATATACGGCTTTACGCTTGAATAATTACCGTCCTTATTTGATCGGCGGTATCTATGGCTCCGTGGATATAGGCCGTAAGAAAGGTAATCCGATTCTATTGAAAAGCACGGACTTCGGATTTGAGTTTGGCTTGGGATGTGATATCTATCTACCCTACTTTAAGTTATGCCCAGAGTTGAAATTCTGTTTCGGATTGGTTAACCTATTGGAGAAAGATCGTCCGGACTTGGTAGATCAAGCAAATATCAAATATACGGATGCCTTATCGAAAGCTACATCCCGTATGGTGATCCTGACATTTAATTTCGAATAAATAACTCGATATAGATATAAGCGGCCGGAATAGCCATCATTACGCTATCGAAGCGATCCAGCATGCCTCCATGTCCGGGTAATACATGCCCGGAATCTTTCACGCCTAACGTACGTTTCATCAAAGATTCGATCAAGTCGCCCCAAGTCCCGAATACTACGATTGTGCCGGCTAATCCAAGCCATGTGTACCAGTTCGTGGCCGGCATGAACCAAGCGAATATTTGGGAGGTTATTAATACGAATGCCAACCCTCCGTAAAAACCTTCCCAGGACTTCTTGGGAGAGATACGTTCGAACAATCTTCTTTTTCCAAGCATAGATCCCACTAGATAAGCTCCCGTATCATTTACCCATACGAAAACGAAAATAGCCAAGGCAAAATAGGGGATATGTACGATCTCGCCCGGCGTATTAGGTACCGATGTAATAAAGTTTAGCAGAGAGAAAGAGCCTGCGCAATAGATTTGACCGAATAAGGTCAATGCCCAGTTATTGATTGGATTACTGGCTTTATCGTAAAGCTCGGTGATCATGGTATACATTAAGAATAAAAGATAGGGGAGAAATATATTGCCTCCAACCAAGCCATTGGCGTAACCGAATGTGGCGGCGAAGAGGTAGGCTCCCCCCAAGGAACTGACAAATCGTTTGATGGCGGCATTCTCATAATGTTTGACCAATCCGTAGAACTCCCATAGAGAAAGTCCGGTAATGAGTCCAAATACCGTAAGAAAATAATAGGAGTGGAAATAGATCGCACCGACTAATACCGCGACGAAAATGATGCCAGTCAATGCACGTGTAATCAGATTTTTCAAAACAATAGTGTTTTTGCTTGTTTGTAATTTTGGCTGCAAATATAACTAATAAATTGATAATACAGCAATAAGGAAGGCTGGATAGTAACTTTTGATCAAAGATACACCCCAGCCTTACTTGTTATGAATGTCTTGACTTTGGTCAAGCTATTTTCCCTGTCTTGTTTTCTTCGGTAGGAGTATCGGTTACGTTTTCCGTTGTTGCGTCCGCTTCCGCCTCCTTATCCGCATTCTCCTTGTTCTTTCCGTTAGCCTTTTCCTGCAACTCCAGAATCTCTTGGGAACGGGAGATCCAGGCGCGTTTCCCGAAGATATGCTCTACATCTTCCGAGTAGATTACCTCACGATCCAATAATACCTGCGCAAGTTTACTATGTCCTTCCTTATTCTCGGATAATATCCGTTTTGCCCTGTCGTATTGCTCATTGATGATCTTCTGTACTTCCGTATCGATCAATTTCGCGGTCTCCTCACTATAAGGCTTGGTGAATCCCCAATCCTGTCCGGTGGAGTCGTAATAGTTCAAGTTTGGAAGTTTATCGCTCATACCGAAGTAAACGACCATCGCATATGCTTGTTTCGTGACACGTTCCAAATCGTTGGATGCGCCTGTGGATATTTTTCCCAAAACTAATTCCTCTGCGGCACGTCCTCCTAAAGTAGCGCACATCTCATCCTGCAATTGCTCGCGGGTGGTGATCTGTCTCTCTTCCGGCAAATACCATGCCGCACCTAATGCCTTACCACGGGGAACGATTGTCACCTTAACCAGCGGATTGGCATGTTCCAACAACCAACTTAACGTAGCGTGACCGGCCTCATGGTTCGCGATACATTTCCGTTCTTCCTCCGTCGTGATCTTCGAACGTTTTTCCAGACCGCCGACAATGCGGTCTACCGCATTCATGAAGTCTTCTTTCTGTACGAATTTCTTTCCGTTACGGGCGGCGATCAAAGCGGCCTCATTACAAACATTAGCGATATCAGCACCCGAGAAGCCCGGAGTCTGCCTTGCTAGGAACTCAGCGTCTACGCTTTCATCTATCTTGATCGGACGCAAATGCACCCCGAATATCTCTTTACGTTCATTCAAATCCGGTAATTCAACATGGATTTGTCGGTCAAAACGTCCGGCACGCAACAACGCTTTATCCAAAATGTCCGCACGGTTTGTAGCGGCTAAGATAATAACACCACTGTTAGAGCCGAAACCATCCATTTCGGTCAACAACTGGTTCAACGTGTTCTCACGCTCATCGTTGCTATTCATATTCGCGTTCTTCCCACGGGCACGGCCTACCGCATCGATCTCATCGATAAAGACGATACAAGGAGATTTTTCCTTCGCTTGGCGGAATAAGTCACGCACACGGGAGGCGCCTACACCGACAAACATCTCCACGAAATCAGAACCAGACAAGGAGAAAAACGGCACATTAGCTTCTCCGGCAACAGCCTTCGCCAATAATGTCTTACCGGTTCCCGGAGGGCCTACCAACAATGCACCCTTGGGTATCTTACCTCCTAATTCAGTATATTTTTCCGGATTCTTCAAGAAAGAGACGATTTCCTCTACCTCTTGTTTCGCTTCCGCCAATCCGGCGACATCCTTGAATGTCACCTTACGGTCATTATCTTTATCAAAAAGCTGAGCTTTTGCCTTACCAACGCTGAACACGCCACCCGGACCTGCGCCGGTACCACCGGACATACGTCTCATCAAGAACATCCATACACCGATCAATAAGATAATCGGGCCGAATGAAACCAAGAAATTCCAGATAGCGTCATCGCCTTCCTCGAACCGGACTTGTGTATCGATATGACTATCGGCTACCGCTTTGTCATAGAAATCGGAAAACTTGTCGGCCGACGGGATCTTTACGTATACTTTCGGAGAAACCCCGATTTTAGAAACGTCCATATTCCCAAAGACCTGTTCAGTCTTTCCATTTTTCACTGTAGCCTCCACCAAATTCTTCTTGTTGTAGACTGTCATTTTATCGAATACGTTTTCCTGCGCTAGTTTCTGGAACTCTGTCCAGCCTAGCTCTTTCGTTCCCGAAGAATCATTTGTCATGTATAGGGCAACAAGCATGATGAAGATCAACCCGTACATCCAATACAAATTAAAGCGGAACATCTTAGGTTTCCCGCCCTTCGGTGTTTTATTAAATATATCGTTTTTATTTTCCATAAGAGATTATCATCAAATATTTAGGCCGGCTTAATCAATGTTAGGTACTTGTATAACCTTCGAGTCTGCCCAAAGGTTCTCTAAGTTATAAAATGCACGTTGTTCCGGCAGGAATATATGTACAAGAACCGTGCCATAATCCATGCCGATCCATTGAGCGCCCTGTGTACCGTCAATGGATAATGGTTTCTCGTTCGCGTTCTTGCATGCGAAATCCCATACGGAATCAGATAACGCTGAAACTTGGGTAGGAGTGTTTCCCTCACAAATAACCATATATTGACAAATGGCACCAGAAGTCTGGCTTAAATCTACTGTTACAATATTTTTGCCCCTTTTTTCTTGAAGGCCTTCAACAATCGTTTTTACTAATTCTTTTGTTTGATCCATTTATTTCTATTGATATAATTTTCCAAGTCGCAAATATACTTCTTAATTCGTTACATACGTCTTTTTCTTTCATTAATATATGTGTAATACCTTGTTTGAGACTATCTCCTCGATCGTTATAAGCTTTTAAAAAAACACGTACGTCTTTTTGAGAAAACATGTACGTGTTTTATCCGAAAGACGTACGTGTTTTTTCTGGACATTTTTTTCGAAAGTTTGTTTGCAAATTTTGAAAAAGTATATACCTTTGCATCCGCTAACAAGAGAGTTGGTGATTTGTTAAATATTGTTCTATGGTGTAATGGTAGCACAACAGATTCTGGTCCTGTTTGTCCTGGTTCGAATCCAGGTAGAACAACGTTTTAGGTTTACTCGACGATTTTGTGGATATTGTTCTATGGTGTAATGGTAGCACAACAGATTCTGGTCCTGTTTGTCCAAGTTCGAATCTTGGTAGAACAACAAGAAAGCCTCGTTATTCGATAAGAGTGGCGAGGCTTTCTTGTTTCTTGTCATTGGCGTTTGGATGTTCTGGGGATCTTCACCTTGAAACAAGTCCCTACACCTACCTCGGATTCCACCGTAATCTCTCCTCCGAACCGATTCACGAACATTTGGCAAATGGAAAGCCCCAATCCGGCCCCTTGCACGTAATTGTCCTTTTTGAAATAGCGTAGGAATATGTTTTTCAGATCCTTCTGCGGAATGCCCCGGCCGGTATCTTTTACGAAGAATTCGAGAAAGCCGGGATTGTTGGCGGTATACCCAATCGTGATAGAGCCTTGTTCCGTGAATTTTACGGCGTTATTGATCAGATTGGTGATCACTTGATTTAAGCGTAGTTTATCGATATAGATGAAAGTCGTTTCTTCCGGTATTTGCTTGATCAAGTTTAAATGGCCCGGTATGATGACCCGTTGCGTTGTTACGATTTGGTTGATCTGGTCGTTTACGTCGCACTCTTCGAAATGGTAATTGATGGTATTACTTTCGATGCAGGATATATCGATAATATCACTGATGAGGGCTAATAACAGGTCGCAATTTTTCTTGATAGTCTCGATAAAGGTCGTGATTTCCTCTGGCTCAAATTGTTCGCGGTCACATAGTAGATTCGCGAACCCTACGATTCCGTTCAACGGGGTACGTATCTCATGGCTCATATTTGCGAGGAATGCGCTTTTTAGGCGGTCGGACTGTTCTACTGTCTGACGGGCTTTTTCCAATTCATCCTCAAGTTGCTTATGGGCTTGTATGTTGATGAATACCCCGAACAGGGTATAAGAAGAACCTTGGGCCGATAAATAAAGGGAGGTAAATCGGGATTTCCACCAGATATATCCTCCTCGCGGATCTTGTATCCGTATTTGGATGAGAGGATGATTCTCTCCCGGTTCGAGGGATTGCGTCAATTCATTTCTCCATACAGGGATGTCGTCGGGATGTATTTTACTTTCAAATTGTTCAATAGGCAATACGTTAATCTGTTTGGAGGTATTTCCCGATAGGAAATCATAGTTGGAGAACATTTGTTGGGTTTGCGGATTATATTGCCAGATAATGATTCCCTTGTTATTCATGATCGAGTTAATATAGTCGCTCTGCGCCTGTTCTTCCGTGATGTCGCGGAGCGTAATGATTACCCCGATGATCTGTCGCTCTTGCAAGATCGGGGAGATTTCCAGAAAAGCGTTGAAAGAGTGGGCATGCCCTAAGCTGATAAGCCTGCATCCATAGTGACTGAATGATTTTTCATTCCGCATCGCGTTGTCAAGGAGGGACCTTAAGGATATGGATTGGTCCGGTATGATCACATTGAATAAGGAAAGTACAGACTGCCCGGTATACGATTCTATATTTCCCTTCAGTCGCAATAGCTTTAAAGAGACTTGGTTGATCTCGAAAATGTTAAATCGATTGTCGATACAGATAACCCCTTCTTGGATAGAGGCGATGATCGTTTTCAGATGCTTCCTGTTCCTTTCCCGTTTTTTCCAGGCGGCTTGCTTTTGTTGGTATTGGCTTTTATAATAAACATATAACAGCATGAAGCAAAGGACTAGGAATATAAAGCCGATTAGCAAAGGCGTTTGGTGACGTACCAAGAACGGTTGGTTGATGAAATAGGAATCTTTAGGAAGCTGTTTGGTGGTAAGATGAAATTTTGTCATGACATTCCAATCGAAAATATAACGAGGCGTAAGTGGATCGATCGTGAAATCGGATACTTTCTTGCCTTTTAATATCTGGCAGGCACGATTAGCGGCAGCGTAAGTCTCATCGTAACTACTGACCATATATCCACCCAGCACACCCTCGCCAAGTCCTATGTAGCAGGTTGTCAAGAAAGGATACTCGCCAACTTTAGTTATACGGGAGAAAAACTCTTCCCAATAAGGAATGATCCCTACATTATTATAATGTACGGAAAAGGCCGGATCCTTTAGGTTGACTAATACTTCCTTTGTTGTCTTATTCTGTAAATAAGATGTATCTATGTTGATATTTGGAGGAGGATCCAGTGTGGGGAATAAGCGTGCCATTTCGTTGATGATAAGCGTATCCGCTTGCAGAAAATGGATATTTTCCGTTTTTGGGAATAGCTTTTGGCTGAGTCGCACTATCTCGTTTATATCAGGGCAAGAGGTAAACCCTGTGATATTAGGATTGTTACGAAGGATCGAGTCTTGATGGCAGCTTATGGAACCGCAAAAAATAACGGGAATATCCAAAGGCCTGTTCTTTGCTTCTAAGAAGTATGCGAGCGTGAATTCATGTTCGAGCAGGATGATATCCGGTCGGTCATCCGCATCGAATGTCAGTGCGTTTTCTAAAGTCTTAAGCAGATGCTTATTATAGCCATATCCCAAGTACATGTCCTTCAAGCGTAAAGGTATGTCGTTATCTTTAAAAGCGTCGGCGATTCCAGCCAGCGACTCTTCGATATGATAAGCGGGTATAGAAAAATTTGCTTCTTCCTGTGGCGTAAGGATATCGCCTTGGGGAGCTGTCAGACCTTTGTGGAAAGCATGGATAAATAACACGTTATATGCTTTTTCCTCCGGCCGCGTCTCTTTACAGCCGGATAGTAGACATAGCAGAGAACATAGAGTATATAGGATTTTCATGATAGTTCCATATTTGTTCCGGTATCCTCAGAGGGGGAAGTTACCGGTAAGGTGATGAAAAATGTAGTACCAACCCCTAGCTCGGATTTTAGGGTGATACTACCTTGAAAGCGTTGTATGATTTCTTTGCAAATCGGTAATCCCAATCCGTTTCCTTTCGTGAAATGATCCACCCGGTAAAAACGATCGAATATTTTCTCTTGTTGCTCGGGGGAAATCCCTATCCCTGTATCTCGCACATAGATAGATATTTCATCCGGCTTTTGTTCCAACCCGATCTCGATAGATCCTTCTTTCGTGAATTTAGAGGCATTGTTTATGAGATTGCATAATACCTGCTCCATCCGGAAAGAATCTCCTTCGAGGATGACTGGGTTCTGGGGAAGATTGACCCTAAGTTCGATAGGAGCGGGTATTTTCCCTTGTTGTTCTTCTTGCACCTTCCGGATAAGGTCGTTTAGTACAAACGGGGTTTGTTGGAAACTGATACCGCTTTCAATACGTGATATATCTAGGATATCGTTGATGGTGACAAGAAGGGATTGGCTGTTCTCGTTGATCAGGTCTATAGCCATTTGCCGCTCTTCTGCGGATAAGTCGTCGGATTCAGCGAGCAAGCTGCTGAAACCGACGATAGCGTTTAGCGGAGTTCGTATCTCATGGCTCATATTGGCTAGAAACAAGGTCTTGTTCTCGTCGGAGATTTTCGCTTCTTGTAGTAAGGCTTGTAATTCGTTTTGTTTGTTTTTCAAGTTATCTATATCGGAACATAGACCGAATGGCTGCCTTAGATAGCCTTGGGGGGTTGGTATATTATGGGAGCTTATGGTAAACTCGGTCCAGAGATAGGTGCCTTGGGCCGTGAGTAACCGTATCTCGATCGTAAGTAGCGTGTCCTCAATGAGAGATTGCTTAATCGCCTTATCCCATAAATCCCTGTCTTCCGGATGCATCCAGGAAATAAATGTTGGCAGCGGTAGTTTATCCTCCTCATCCGGTGTGATTGGGAATTGGTAGTTGGAGAAGAAGTTTTTGTTGAATAATATCAACTGCCGTGCGTCGTCGAAACGCCATGGATAAGTTTCTCCTGTCGATATGCCCAGTTCTTGGAACTCGTTTTGGGTTATCTCCTCAAGGATGTTTCGGAAGGCGAGAACGACTTCTTTGTGACCGGTCTTTTGCTTGATCGGAGTGATGCTTACGGATATCGGGAATGTATGCTGATTGGACGTAACCAGATAAGTCAGCCGATCCGACCATTGCGGCTTGCCGGTCTGTAGCGCGATATCTATATTTTGTTTGAGATAGGATGGCGTGTTTTTCGAGGAGATATTACACAAGGTATTGACGTCTACGTTCAATACGTTCATCTCGTCCGGTAAATTCAGTAAGGTTCTTGCGGTCTTATTTATTCGGAGCACTCGATAGTTCCCGTCGATGGCAATGATCGCCTCTTTTAAGGAATCAACGGTGGTCATCAACCTTTGTTCCTCTATCTTGAGCATATGTTTAGAGTGCCTCTTACGAAGTGTCTCTTGCTTGGACAGTTTAGCTAAGGCTATTAGGGCATAGAGTATAATGAGGCAGATGATGACACTGGCAATATATATACCGGTCTTATATCTCTCCTCAAATGGCCAGTTGATAATCGTGCTGTTGGCTGGTAGCCGATCGAGTGGTATGTCCCAATATTGAAGCGCCTGCCAATCAAAATGATATTCCTTGGGACTGGTTGATATCTCGATAGAGGAGGGGCTTTTCCCTTTTAGTATCTGGATTCCGGTATTCATGGCCCGATAAGTTTGCTTACGGCTGGGGGTAAAATATCCTCCGATATAGCCCTTGCCAAATCCTTCATTTGTTACGCTGAAGAAAGGGGCAGTCCTTCCTTCTACGATAATGCCGGCGAATTCATTCCAGCATGCGGTCGTATAATAATTCTGATTGATGTTACGAAGTTGGGCAAATAACAGAGAGCCTTTACTATCGTCTATTAATTTGATTGATATCATATATTTGCCCGGGCTGAACGGATCTCCTTCCCTCAGGAGATATACATTTTCTTTCCATCCCATGGTACTGTCGGGGGCTAGAGGTTGCCATACGGGGCCAAGGATCGCGCTGGCTGAGGTATCCGTCTGGAATTGCCGGCTGATTTCCTTCATGGCGAATATGCCGGCAGGAGAGCCGTCAACCAGATTTCGCTGGTTTTGCCTGAAACCCATTAACTGGCTAGCTAACCGCTGGGTCTCACGGAAATCCGGAGTGGTTAGTTGGCCGGTGGCGTTCTTATACTGGGTTAGATACTCTTTCGGTAAATAATTTATGCCACTAAATACGACAGGTGTACTCTTTACGAGAGGATGCCGGGTGGATAACAAGGCGTGCGTGGCATTATCCCCGTTTGTAATAATTAAATCGGGAGGCGTTAATGAAAGGGAATCCAATAGAAGTCGCAAAGCCGTGATACTAGCCGTGGTATCAGAGGGATCGGACGTTTGCTCTAGGTAGGTATCGCGTACGTCTGCTTGGATTTGATTGTCTGCCAAACAATCGTGGATGCCCTTTCTCAATGCGTTGACCCAATGTGCCTTATCGGGAGAATAGGAGTATAGTACTAAAATAGTATAACTTTTTTCTCTATTATTGTGGTCTAACAACGTACAAGAGTAAAAAGTTAAATATAAGGTGAGCAAAAGCAAGATCTCTAGAATCCTCTTTTGGATAATCCCCTTACTTATACAGCTTTTTATGGTAGAGTTTCGCATTACTGCCACAAATATAGAAAATGTTTTTCACAGCTTTACTTCTATTTATAATTTATCCATTTAAAAATCTCCTTAATACTTGGTTTTTTCCCATACATTAATATACCTACCCTGTATATCTTGGAGGAGATCCAAGTCAAGCAGATCGCCGTAAGAAAGAGCGATGCGATGGAGAGTGCGATTTGCCATAAAGGAACCTCGAAAGGCATACGCACCATCATCACGATCGGAGAGGTAAATGGGATCATGGAGCACCAGAAGGCTAGAGGCCCGTCGGGATTTTCCATACTGTAGATTCCCGCATAAAGAGCGAATACCAAGAGGAGCGTTACCGGTAGCATGAATTGTTGCGTATCTTCTTGGCTGTCCACGGCGGAACCGATGGCGGCGAACAGTGAGGAATATAATAAGTACCCGCCTATAAAGTAAACGACAAACAAAATACCTATTTCGGCGAAATTAATCGTTCCCAGCATCTCTATCCATTCATTACTTGGTTGTTGGGCGCTCATCATGGTTATATCAGGAGCCGTATTAAGTGCCATCCCGGATTGTACCATCTCGTTATCGATACCTCCTCCTACTAAGAAAGAGCCTCCGGCAATCAGGATGAGTGTCATGATAGCCCATAAGAATACCTGTGTAAGTCCCACGAAACCTATTCCGATAATTTTTCCCATCATCAAGTCGAAAGGTTTGACGGACGAGATCATGATCTCGATGATCCGGTTCGTCTTTTCTTCCATAACCCCTTGCATGACCATTGCCCCATAGATCATGATGAACATATAGATAAGCATGGTGAAAATACCCCCGATTATGGAGGCTACTACGGATGAGGATTGCTTTTCGCTTCCGTCATCCCCCCATTTGATCGTTTGTATGTTGAAATCTACTTTACTTTCTTTTATGATCTCTTGTAGATTGGGGATATTGAATGTTGCCAGTTTGTCACTCTCTATCTGCTTCTTTAATGTCATATTGACGAGTCGGCTCAAATCCGCCGGGATTTGTTTCTTGGAATAGAGGGTTGCGTTTTTCGGATTTTTCTGCAAGTCGTCGGAGATGTTGAGAAATGCGAATATCTCCTTTTCCGACATTTGCCTGTACTTATCCATATCTTTGTCGCCGTTGATAAAACGATAGCTTTCCGTATCCTCGAACAACGGGGCGTATTTGCCGGTGGCGTCGAGTATGGCGACTGTATGAACCTCATCTCCCTTGATGGAAGAGAGCCATAGGGGGACGAACGCAAGTGCAGCGAATAGAAACGGTGTGAGGAACGTGAGCAGGATAAATGACTTTTTACTTACTCTCCGGAGATATTCCCGTTTGATGATTAATCCAATTTTGCTCATACCTTTGATGTGTTTGTACCGGAAACGGTGTTGATAAAAATGTCATTCATAGAAGGGATCTCCTCCGTGAAGGAAAGAATCTCATATTGGGACGCCAGCCGGGTAAGCCAATCGGAGTTACTGATATTTTCTTCCTTGCGTATCCTTAACTCCTCAATACCTCCAGTCTCCTTGCGTACATTTAATATATAGGTATTACTCTTAAACCGTTCCCGTACCTCCTTGACATTGCCGGACAGGACGACCTCAGAGCGATTGATTAAAGCAATCTCGTCACAAATCTCCTCAACGGAGGACATGTTGTGAGTTGAGAATATAATGGTATGTCCGGCCGCCTTCAATTCCAATATCTCTTGTTTAAGGCGATCGGCGTTGACCGGATCGAATCCGCTAAATGGCTCGTCAAAGATCAATAGCTCGGGTTCGTGTATCACGGTAATGATGAACTGTACTTTCTGCTGCATACCTTTCGACAGCTCTTCCAGTTTGCGATTCCACCAAGGCATGATGTCAAATTTCTCGAACCAACGGGTCAAACGACTGCGTGCCTCTGGGTAGGAGAGACCTTTCAATTGTGCCAGATAGATCGCCTGCTCCCCGACTTTCATCTTTTTATACAACCCTCTCTCTTCCGGCAAGTAACCGATCTGGTAGATGTCTTCCGGGCTGGATTCATGGCCGTTGAAGCGAACGATTCCGCTATCCGGTGCCGTAATCCGGTTGATGATCCGGATCAAGGTTGTCTTGCCCGCCCCGTTAGGCCCCAGTAATCCAAAGATTGTTCCTTGAGGAACTTGGATACTTACCTTGTTCAGCGCCAGATGCCCGGCGTACTGTTTTACCACGTTTTCTGTCTCAAGGAAATTCATAGCTGTTTTTTATTACATTTTTAATACGATACGCTCACCCAGCTCTTTGCAGAGCACGTTCTTGATCTCGTTGAGGTGGGCGTTCTGTTTCATTAAATCAAAGATCTGTTCCATGTCACCCTTGTTTTGAGCCTCTTTGATTTTCGCTTGGATATCCTTTATCTTATAGAGGATATAGGCATCTTTCATGGAATAGATTTCCCGGGGTACCAAGTAATCCAATTTATCTTCTTCTTGTTCCAGTTCCCTGAACTTCGTATGATATTTACTAAGCTGGTACTTATCGCTGATAAGGTTGGCGGCAAGCCGGCTGATGTTCGGGTCCGGATGGGCAAGGAAATAACGACTGGCCATAAAGCCCTCGTTTTGACAATGTTCAGCAGCTTCGTCCAGCATTTGTTTGAAGGCTGGCGTATAAAACGTAAGGTCATCACGTTCCAGATCGAAACGGATATAATCGGCGACCCTCATGATGACATGCTCGTTGGTCTCCTCATCTACGTAGTCATAGAGGACACGTTCGCCATATCGTACGATATAGCGCAGAAGAGCCAACTCATAAGCCTCAAAAGGAGAACGTTTCGGTTGGACCTGTATGTTGGGAGCCGTCGGAACCTCGTAGGGAGGAGTAGGGGGCGGACCCGCTTCCTCTTCCGGAATATAGTCCTCGGGCAGTGGAGGCGGAATATTTTCCGGAGGAAGGGTATTCGCCTCTTCCGGTGTATACGGTTGGTAGCCGGGGAAATCCGGATACTCCGGAATCGTATTGACGGGAGATTGAATGGGCGGTGTATTCCTTACGGATTTAGCCGCTTGGTTCTCTTCCTTGTTGAGACGGATCTTATTGACCTCGTTGAGTAAGACTTGCTCGTCTATCTCCATGGTCGTACTACATTCCCGGATATACACGGAGCGAGCGATATTATCAGGTATGATCGCTACCGTACGGATAATATCCGAGATCAGGGCGGAACGTTTGATCGGATCACCCCCCGCTTCCGCCAATAGTAACTTTGTCTTGAAACGGATGAAATCCGTCTCGTTCTGGCTGATAAACTCTGCGAACTCGCTCGCGCTATGGCTACGGGCAAACGAGTCCGGATCTTCTCCCGCCGGAAGAAGCACGACCTTGACGTTCATCCCTTCTTCCAATAACATATCGATACCCCGGAGAGCCGCTTTGATTCCGGCGGCGTCTCCATCGTATAATACCGTGATATTATTCGTGAAACGATGTATGAGCCGGATTTGCCCTTGCGTGAGCGCCGTACCCGAGGAGGCAACCACGTTTTCTACGCCCACTTGGTGCATACCGATCACGTCCATATATCCTTCCACCAAGAAACAGCGATCCTGTTTCATGATTGCTTGCTTGGCGAAATAGATGCCGTAAAGCTCGTTACTCTTATGATAAATCTCGCTTTCGGGAGAGTTTACGTACTTCGCGGTCTTCTCGTCCTTTTTCAATACACGTCCGCCGAATGCCACGACCTTTCCGCTTAGCGTATGGACGGGAAAGATGACACGTCCCCGAAAACGATCGTTCACGTTTCCATTATCATAAGCGATAACTAAACCGGTTTTCTCGAGGAATTCCTTTTTATAACCTGCTTTTATAGCGGTTTTGTATAAAGCATCCCGCTGGTCCAAGCTATACCCGAGCTGGAATTTACGGATGATATCTTCCCTCAATCCTCGCTCGGCAAAGTAACGCATACCTACGCTTTTCCCTTCAACATGCTCATGTAATAAAGTAGAGAAGTATTGTCCCGCCCAACTATTGACGATAAGCATACTTTCCCGGTCGCTACGGATTTGTTTCTCTTTCTCGGTAAGTTCCCGTTCCTGTATCTCTATATTGTATTTTTTCGCCAGAAAGCGTAAAGCGTCGAAATAGCTGAGTTGCTCATGCTTCATGATGAAGTGAACGGCGGTTCCACCTTCTCCGCAAGCGAAACACTTACAGATATTCTTTGAGGGGGATACGTAAAAAGACGGTGATTTGTCCGAATGAAACGGGCATAATCCTACATAGTTGATCCCTCGTTTCCGAAGAGTCACGAATTCAGAGACAACATCCACGATGTTCGCCGCGTCCAATATCCGGTCTATGGTAGGTTGATCGATCATTTTAAATTACTCCTTATTTTAGCGAACACAAATGTAGTGAAAAATAACCAAACACAAACAAGGCTTGATGTTTGCTTGTGTTTGGTTATTTTTTGCTATATTTGCGGCGTGAAACGAATGCTACTCTCCAAGTACGCCTTCCAACTTATAAGATTATATTTTGTAACTGATTGGATATTAATAGAATATACATCCTTTCAGGACTAGAAGAATTATCCATCATTCTGTGGAACATCCTTTGACAGACAATTGGTTCGTATTGCGAGACTTGACCCGTCCCAATGCTAAACGCCCGGCCTATAGGTTGCTGGAGGAAAAGGGCATAGAGGTTTTCACTCCTATGCGTTGGCAGTTGGTCGAGAGGAAGGGTAAGCGGATTCGTGAGGAGGTTCCTCTTCTGCACGATTTACTTTTTGCCCATACGACCTGTGCGTGTATGGATCCAATCGTAGAAGAGATCAGTACTCTCCAATATCGTTATTTGCGTGGTGGCTACCGTAAGCCGATGACGGTAGGCCATGCGGAGATGAACCGTTTTATCCGTGCTGTCCATTCCGATGATTCCCCGCGTTATTTCTTGGTTGAAGAATTAACTCCAGCGATGTACGGTCGCATGATCCGCATCGAGGGTGGCCCATTGGATGGCTACGAGGGACGTTTACTCTCTATACGAGGGGCCCGTGTGAAACGTTTGATCGTGGAGATCCCCGGTCTGTTGGTCGCCGCTGTGGAGGTCGATCCTGAATATATTCGATTATTATAACATATATTGACATGATACAGATTTACTTCACACGCAATTAACAATTAAAAGAACGTGTGTAAGATGTCAAACAAAGCAAGAGAACGTAAAAGTTACAGCCAGGATTTCAAGCTCCGTATGCTGAAGGAGTATTATGAGAGTGGCTCAACCAAGTACAGCCTATGTAAGAAATATTCGGTTGATTACGTGACATTTAGTCGCTGGGAACGTTATTTTGAGTCAAAAACGCTATCTTTACCGTCCGATCTGACAGAGTTAGAGCATCAGGTATATATGGCACGAAAGAAATCCGAATCATCCAAGGCGACCGGTCCCCAAACGGAGAGCGAGAGGCTCCGGGAGGAGAACTTGTGCCTACACAAGGCGTTGGCCTACTCAGAGTTGCGCAATGAGGCTCTGCATGAGCTTCTTAAGATCGGGCGGGAACAATATGGCATCGACCTGCTAAAAAAAGCTGGCGCCAAGCGGTAGACAACCTTCGGCTCAGGCATCCCAAGGAATCGATCGGTAGCCTGAGCGGGCTGTTTGGCAAGACAAGAGAAGGTTATTACTCCGTGAGCAAGGAGAAATGCATGTGCAGGGAATTGTCAGAGAAAGAGATACTTGACACCGTGAGGGATATCCGGCATGAGGCTCCGGGCATCGGGGCGTACAAGCTGTACCTGATGTTCAAGGAACTCTATCCGGACGAGATGCGTGGCCGGGATTGGTTCTACGGGCTGATGCATGAGTCACACCTGATGCTGAAGCCCGGGAAGCGCCGTCACACGACAAGCTCCAACCATCCTTACAGGAAGTACAAGAACATGATCAAGGGATTGACCGTCAACAGGATCAACCAATTGTGGGTGGCCGACATCACCTATATCGACACCGATGAGGGCGTGGCCTACCTGCATCTCCTGACGGACGCGTTCACGCATGAGATCATAGGCTGGATCCTATCCGACAGCCTTGTCGCCTCCAATACCGTGACGGCTCTGGACATGGGTATCTCGCACGTGTCACCCCTAGGGTTCGATGGACTGATCCACCACTCCGACCGCGGCGTTCAATATTGTTGTAATCAATATATTGATCGTCTACAGGCCATTAAAGCCACGATCAGCATGACGGAGGACTACAAGCCTACCGATAACGCGATCGCCGAGCGGGTCAACGGCATCATCAAGCAGGAATGGCTCTACAGGATGAAACGCCCCCCGGACGTGGTGGCCGCAAGGGATTTGTTGGCGAGGATCATAGACTTCTACAACAATAGGAGACCGCATAGGAGCAACAGGGACATGCTCCCACCAGTCAGGTTCCGAGAAGCTCTGACTTGTATGTGATCGCTCAATGGAGGCTTCGCGCCTCCAGCCGCGAGGCTTCCTCCGCAGTGGTTTTTTCATGGTTGTTTTGCATGGAAAAAGAAAAACGGTATTTTTGCCGCTGTGAACCGGTTCAGGAAACAACTTTCAACCCTGTGGAGTTTTTCAGGAGAAGGTTCTCTAAGATGTGAAGTACCTTAGAAAATAACAGTAAAATCTGTAAAGTAAATTTAGGCAAATTCATATGAATACTCTTGGATTAGACAGATATATACTACCTTGCCTAAGGAGTATATCTTCTATGTCTGGAGGAGATATCTCCTTGGGCTAAGTAAGTAGTACTTCGTATATATAATCTCGTAAGCGCTCAATTTTTGAAAGCTGAGCAAAAAAGTATGTTAGATGACTTGTGCCATGCACTTAAGATACTTTTAGTGAGTATTCAAAAAAGGGCTCATGGCTAATGTTAAAATCAAAATTAATTTTTAATACAACCCGGTTTAGGGCACAGTAAAGTACCCCATTCAAAGGGGTATGCCCTAAATTGAGTGCTTACAAGTATGTCTGGGCTTTGGTGAACAAACAGGAGAATATCACTTATTGTCTCTTATGACAAAGACGAGGATGACAGCCGTGGTAGCCGTCCTATTGAAACTTTCTAGGGAAGCTTTCTTGGAAGTATACAGTCTGACGGATATGTGGTTTACAAGCACTTGGCAGAGGTAAATCCTAAATGTGAGTTTATACTCTGTTGGGCGCATGTACGCAATAAGTTTGCCATGACCTTTGAGGCAAGGATGCGGATGCCGAATGGTTTGTTCAGAAAATAGGCGAGTTGTATAAGATAGAGGCTGAATGTATCCTGAAACGCTTAAAGCCTCATGAGATAAAAAATCAACGGTGCCAGGATGATGTAACACGCATATTGACTTCTATTTATGAAAAGGCGGTGAAGCTGTTGAAGAATAAACGAAAACATTATAGTGAGATGATGCGGAAGTCGCTGAGTTATATGATCTATGGTTGGGAAGAACTTCAGAATTACAGGAAGGACGGATGTTACACCATAGACAATATCTTTGTAGAAAGAGCCATTCGGCCTTTTACGGTACATCGAAAAACTCTTTGTTTTTTAGTAGCGAAGAGGGTGTTGAAACAGCACTGGCATTTTTCACTCTGATTGAGACCTGCAAGAATGTAGGTCTCAATCAGAGTGACTATATCGCAACTACAATCAAGCTTTTGATGGACGGGAATAAGAATTATGATGACCTCGTTCCTATGTCAATGGCTATATAATACATGACAAATCGTTAAATTTAAAAATATTCAAAAGTTCATCTTCTTGATTTTTAAGAAGGTGTACATGGTTGAGTGCTTACTATTTACAATGGCAAAGACAATAAAGAGGAACTTTGTGTATAATCTGTTGTTGCAGATTTCTGCCGTATTGTTTCCTATCATTACAGCTCCGTATATTGCGCGGGTGTTGGATCCGGACGGTGTGGGTATCGTCAATTTTGTCAATACCTATGCTTCCTATTTTGCCCTGTTCGCTGTTCTTGGCATACCGACATATGGGATTCGTGAAATTGCGAAGCGGCAGGGCAACTTGAAAGAAATGGAACGATTCCTTTCACAAATGATTAGCATTGAACTGGTATCGACATTTGTCATTAGTCTGCTTTTCATAGGTTCCGTGTTGTGGATAGATCAATTGAAAGAGAATGCGCTATTGTTTCTGTTGGCGGGAATATCTCTTTATATGACGCCTTTTAAGATAGAGTGGTTTTTTAAGGGGCAAGAAAAGTTTGGCTATATAACATTTCGCTCATTGGTTATTCGCACGGTCAGTATCCTATTGCTGTTCGTCTTTGTTCGTACCAAACATGATCTGGTTAATTACGTTTTGCTAAGCCTTTTCTCTACGATTGCGAATGAATTTTGGAACTATTTAAAGGTTTTGAAATTAGGAATAAGACCTTATATTACATTCAAGGGATGTAAGACGCATTTGAAAGCTGTCTTGGTGTTATTGGGTTCTTCTGTCGCTATCAGCATCTATGTGATGTTGGATACGTTAATGCTGGGTTTCTTGGCCGATTATTCAGAAGTGGGATATTATAATTCGGCAATACATCTGGTAAAAGCCGTTTTGCCATTGGCCACAGCCCTATCAGCGGTTGCTTTGCCAAGGGTCGCAAGTTTTATGCAATCCAATGACATGGAAAGCGTTAATGCTCTCATGCAAAAATCCTTGAATATTGTTTCTTTTTTGGTATTTCCGATGACTATGGGAATAATCCTGGTAGCGCCTACCTTTGTTCCCTTGTTTTTTGGCTCTCAATTTGAGGGAGCCATATTGCCCATGCAAGTTGGAGCCGTCTTGTTGATAGCCATAGGGCTAAATAACTTGAATGGTATCCAGATCCTTACGGGCATGGGAAAGGATAAGCAATTCTTAATGAGTGTAACCAGTGGTGCGGTATCCAATTTTATATTGAATTTGATACTTATCCCCCGATATGGGGCTGTCGGTGCGGCAATCTCGTCTGTCTATGCGGAGGTGCAGATATTTTTGGTGAATGAATATTTCGTGAGGCGTGATACGGTTATTCGGGTGAATCATTATGCGGATGCCGCCAAGTCATTGATAGGGGCCTGCCTTTTCGTACCGTTATGTTATGCGATTGGCCGTTTGCTTGAGGGATGGACTTTTGTGATTGTTGCGGTATTGGCATGTTCGATCGCCTATATGATATCTCAATATGTGCTTAGAAACTCAATATATGGTTTGGTGAGCAATCTCATACTTCCAAAAATTAAAGCAAGGTTTTCATGAAAAGAAAGATTAAAGAAATAATAAAGAAAGCGACATCCGGAGCTTTGCGATTAAAAATTAGAACTTATCAAAAGGCTTTTGATCGTATGTCGATATGGGATACTTTGTTTAAGTATCATTGTTATTATGACAAATTGCCGGGTAGCCTCTCTTCCGCAAATCTGATGGCTAAGATAATAGGTAGATCAGATATTTGTTTGGCCCATGGGTTTATCTATACGTATGATCCAACCAAGACTCGTTTGGTTAGGGCGGGAGTTGAACCGTTAACCAGTATAACGCCGGACTATGCCTTGATAATCAATTCTGATTTACGTGAGATAATGCGTAGTCTTCCTGAAAGAAGCGGGGATAATTCGGATTTCATAGGCACTTTGCATATAGTGACCAAGGCGATTGAAGATAAGGCGAGGGCCATATCGGAGCAACGATACGAGGATGTGCGCTATGAGGCAATGGCGAAAAGACTTCCGGACTTGCTTTATCGAGATTGTCAATCTTTGGTGGAGGCCATACAAAAAGTCTTGTTTTACAATGGATTGCTATGGCAAGTGGGGCATCGGCATGTGGGCTTGGGTCGTATGGATTTAGTATTGTATCCTTATTATAAAAAGGATGTGGAAGCCAATAGGCTAAACTATGAGCAGGCGAAAGGTTTGCTAAAAGAAATGTGCTTGTTGTTGGGCAAGGATTCTCCCATGAAGAGCTTGAATCTGATAGGTGATAGCGGTCAGTATATTATATTGGGAGGTGTTGACAAGAATGGGAAAAATACCGATAATGAATTGACCCGTATGTTCTTGGAACTTTTTGAGGAATTAAGAATCCCTGATCCCAAACTCATCTTCCGGGTCAATGAGGAGACACCAATGGATACATGGAAACGTTCGATAAGGTGTTTGGCGAATGGTTGTGGATCTCCGTTGTTTATGAATGAGACCCTTATTATGGAAAATATGGTGAAGTTTGGTTATCGGAACGAGGACGTGTGGAATGTGGGTACGTCAGCCTGTTGGGAACCTCTGATTATAGGAAAATCCTCGGATCAAAATAATCCATTCATAAGTATACTCGCTTGCAATGCTTTAAAGAAGGCCTTGACAGAGATGGAAGACGAATTGGATTATGGCGGTTTGCTACAATTGGTGAAACGAAATTTAGCGGAAGAGACACGATCGGTTGTTGTTGATAAGGATTACGATTATTCCCCCATCATGTCGTTATTCAATGAGTCATGTATCCGTTCAGGCAAAGACTTTGCGCATCAGGGAAGCGATTATATGTATCAAGGCGCCCAATTACTAGGCTTGCCCAATTTGGTGAATTCCTTGTTGAACATCAAGAAATACGTTTATGAGCAGGGATTGGTCTCCTTGGGCATATGCAGGGAGATCGTACAGACCGATTATGAGAATCACCTTGATATAAAGCAATTGTTCAAGTCGGCTAATGACAAGAAGTTTGGCTTATGTGACGAGTATGTTCTTCGTCTAAGCCAGGAGTTGATTGGAACGGTGAGCGAAACGATAGGAAAACTTACCGCCAACGGGTATAACGTGAAGTTTGGACTAAGTTCTCCAAGTTATATTTCGCGGGGAAAAGTAGCCTCTGCCACACTGGATGGTCGGAATGCCGGTGAGCCATTTGCGGTACACATTTCTCCTCTATCTTCTACGATTGATATTGCGGAAGTCTTGGACTTTGCGAGTTCTTTGTCTTATCCTGTAAATTGCCTGAACGGAAATGTGGTGGATTATGTGATTCCTCCGGTTTATTTGAATAATTCAGACAAGTTGGTTCCCATTTTACGGGATGCGTTCAAGAAAGGATTGTATCAGTTGCAGTTAAATGTCTATGATAGGGCAACTTTGATAGATGCAAAATTGCATCCGGAAAAATATCCGACCTTGGTCGTTCGAGTATGGGGCTTTAGTGCCTATTTCAATGACCTGCCGGAAGAATATAAAGATAACCTGATAGCTAGGGCCGGGGAATATGAGCGCGCTTAATGTAATCTCCATCCAGCGAGGTTGTATTTATGACGGTCTAGGTGTTCGTACGACTGTTTTTTTGAAAGGATGTCCGTTCAGTTGCTCTTGGTGTTGCAATCCGGAAGCGCTCTCTGGTAAAGAATATTATATTGACAATCAGAAATGCCTAAAGGAATTGGGCGTATATTCCTTGTTATGCGAAAGTTGTGAGCGAAAAGGAGGTGCTCGTTCTATCATAGAGTGCCCATTTAGTGTATGTGCGCCTATCGCTAAACGGTATGACTCAGAAGATTTATTGAAAGAGTTATTAAAGGACAGCTCCTTGTTTGAGCAAAGTGGAGGTGGCGTTACGCTTTCGGGAGGTGAGCCACTGTTGCAGTGGAAACCCCTTGTTCCTTTATTGTCTGAATTAAAGGCTGCGAATATTCACGTGTCCATAGAAACAACTTTATATATGCGTGATAAACAAGTTGTGGAACATTTAATTCCATATATAGATGAGTGGATTGTCGATTTGAAGCTACAAAAGGAGCATACGAAAGAGGATTATTTCTATGTACTGCATGGCAATCTTGGATTACTTCGTGAATCGATGTCGAGGATTGCTTATCGATTGGTTTATGTGGAAACTCTACAAGCTGAAAAAGTGATTTCTCAATTGCAAGATTTGGGTATTAATGCTTTTGAGCTATTGAAGTGCCATTCTTTGGCCAAAAGTAAATATGATAAATTGGGAATCCCTTTTATGGATTATACTCCTTCAGATACTGCTTATAATGTATTCTATAGAAAAATGTTGGAGGCTGGTTTACAGATTGTAAAACACGAAATTTAATCATATGATGCAACATTACGATTACTTAATAGTTGGTTCCGGATTGTACGGATCTACGTTCGCTTATAAGGCGAAGCAAGCAGGTAAGACTTGCTTGGTGATTGACAAGCGATCACATGCCGGGGGAAATGTTTATTGTGAGAAAGTAGAGGGCATTAATGTACACAAATATGGAGCGCATATCTTTCATACGAATAACAAGAGTGTATGGGATTTTGTGAATTCTATTGTGGAATTCAATCGTTATACAAATTGTCCGATAGCAAATTTCAAGGGCGAATTATATAATTTACCTTTCAATATGAATACTTTCTATCGGATGTGGGGTGTGACTACACCAACCGAAGCTGTAGCGAAACTTGAGGAACAGCGTGCAGAGGCAAGACGGAGACTGGCAGATTTAAGTGTGTCTGAACCCCGCAATTTAGAAGAACAGGCACAGTTGTTGGTGGGTAAAGATATATACGAGATCTTGATTAAGGAATATACCGAGAAGCAATGGGGGCGTAAGTGTACAGAACTCCCCGCATTCATTATCCGTCGTTTACCAGTTCGTCTCATATATGATAATAATTACTTCAATGATAAATATCAAGGCATTCCTATTGGTGGCTACAATAAACTGATCGAAGGCTTATTGGCTGGAGTTGAAGTGAGATTGAATACGAATTTCTTTGCCAAAAAGGAAGTCCTAATGGCCATAGCTGATCGGATTGTTTATACGGGTGCCATTGATGAATACTTCGATTACTATTATGGTAAATTAGAGTATCGAACAGTTTCGTTTGATATGACTGTCGAAAATTGCACGAATTATCAAGGTAATGCCGTAGTGAACTATACTTCTCATGAACAGCCGTATACCCGTATTATTGAGCATAAGCATTTCGAGATGTTCGGAGCTGAGATAGATGCTTGTCCCAAAACAGTAATCTCTAAAGAGTATAGTTCAGAATGGAAAGATGGGTTAGAACCTTACTATCCAGTGAATGATACTCCTAATAATGAATTGGCTGAGAAATATCGGGCATTGGCAGCTAAAGAAGAGAACGTAATTTTCGGAGGGCGTCTAGCGGAATACAAATATTATGATATGGATCAGGTAGTGAGTCAAGTATTAAATTTAGAAATGTAAATAATGGAGAATCATAAAGTTAAAATATTAGTGTGTTGCCATAAAGAGGCTTATGTTCCTAATGATGATATCTATTTACCGATACATGTAGGAAAAGCTATATCTAAGAAGGATCTAGGTTTTCAGGGGGATGATGAGGGAGACAATATAAGCTATAAAAATCCACATTATTGTGAGTTAACCGCATTGTATTGGGCTTGGAAAAATTTGCGTAATGTTGATTATATAGGGCTTTGTCATTATAGAAGATATTTTGATTTTAGAACTAAACCTTTTGTGAAGAAAGAAGCTGTTGTAGTTTCCGAAGAATGGTTTCGTATGCATTCGAAATCTCTTTTACTAAATGTTGATACCTTCAATTTTGATGTTGTTTTGCCAATGTCTATTCCGTTTAGAATGAATATATTAGAGCATCATGCCTTGAATTTGAATTTTATGGATATGGCGGTTATGGAGAAAGTAGTATTGAAGTTGTATCCTGAATATAGAAAATCATTAGAATATGTATTTTATCATTCCTCGGATGTGCCTCAGAGAAATATGTTTTTAATGAAGAAAGAATATTTTGATCGTTATTGTGAGTTTTTGTTTAATATATTATTTGAGGTAGAAAAGTATGTGAAACTTTCACCATATGCCTATTATAGAAGGGTTTTTGGATTTATGGGAGAAATGTTACTCCCTTTGTTTTGTTATCATAATAAATTAAAGACGCAACGCCGCTATATTGTATATATTGATAATAACGGGAAAAATAAATCTGATATGTTTTATACGGTAAAATATATTCTTTCTAATATCTCATTTAAACTTAATGAATTGTCTACTAAGCCTATTTATTCAGTCTGGAAGAAAGATTTATTAGAGAGTGAGTTCCCTGATTTGTTTAAATAGCTATGTGAACTGTATATGTTAATGCTGAGGGCTTGATATGCTTATTTTTGTAATTGTTTTCTTTCTGATTTTTTTAGTTGGGATAAATAAAATTTGTTGTAAAGACAATATTTCACGATTATGTGTTAATATTCATACGATATGGTGGTCTTTATTGGTTGTTATATCATTGCTTAATATGTTTTCAATGAAGGATGTATCTTTGTTTACATATTTTTTGATATGTTCTTATTATATTTCGTTTAATATTGGCTTTTTGATGGCAAATTACGTTTTTGGAAGTAAAGTATATGCGCTTTGTAATCCTACTAAGAATTTGGATTATTATTTACGTAGTAGAGTTTTTAATATTGCATTGTTGTTATTTGCTATATTTTCAATATATTTAGTTTATCGCTTTTTAGATGTAATATTAATTTCTACATTTGCTGAAGCTCATTTGCTTAGCATCGATTATGAATTATATGGGTCTCCTTTAGCCATGATCATTTTTAATAATGCAACGGTGCCGTTATCTTATTTTTCAATGGTCTTGTTTGCGTTCTTATACCTGAAAAGAAATTTTAGTTTAGTGTTTTTGTGTTTGTTTTTCTATATTACATTGGTCTTTCTAGTAGGATTTGATAAGGGTACTATATTAATGTTTGTTCTGCAATTTGTTTTGATTTGTTTGCTCTTGTATAAAGTCGATATGTCTTATATAGTCGGATGCTATAGTATGAACAAACGTCAAATAACAAAATCTGTAATATTTGTTATGATATTGATTATGATAACAGGTGTTTTGAGTTCTTTGAGAAAGACAGATCGTATAGATATAGTTCTTCTTAGTTTGTACGATTCTTTATGCGATTTTTTAGAGGAAATTGTTGTGTATTTAGTTGGTCCATTTAGAGCTTTAGACTATGCGGTGAATTCTGATTATTTTTTGGATAAACTAGGTGGTTGTTATTTTGGAGAGGCTACATTTTTAGGTTTTAATAAGCTTCTTGATTGGATATTCTCACTGGTCGGAATAGATTATAATAGCTCATATGAGCTTGTAGGTAATACATTGCAGGAGACTTCTGTGGACATTAATTCTTCTGCAACTTCCTTTAATTTTGCTTTCTCTTCAATTCTGTATTATTATCTTGATTTTAAGGTTTTGGGTGTAATTACTATTCCTTTTTGTCTTGGAATTGTATTAAGAATATTAATAAATAAATTTCATCGTTATCCATCAATTCCTGCTTTTGCTTTGTTTGTCTATTTGCTTACTATTTGCTTGACAGGTTTCTTTACTTGGGATTTATCAAAACCGGGGCCTGCTGCCTATTGCCTGTATTTGTTGTTTTTCCATTATTCTTTTGTGTTTAAAAGAGTTTATACATAATGTTTGTAAATAGAATATAGTAATGAAAGTATCTGTAGCTATGGCTGTTTATAATGGAGAGAAATATGTGAGAGATCAGATTGTTTCTATACTCAGCCAGTTGAGAAAGGATGATGAACTTATCATATCCTATGATGAATCGTCTGATAATTCATTGTCAATATTGACAGAGTTCGCTCAGTCTGATAAAAGGGTGAAGATATATGATAATCCCTATAAACCAGGTGTTGTGAAAAACTTTCAAAATGCGGTGGAACATTGTTTGGGGGATATTATCTTTCTGTCAGATCAAGATGACGTGTGGTTGCCTAATAAAGTCGATAAGGTACTTCGTGAATTTGAAAATCCCCATGTTGCCGTAGTGATTCATGATTCAAAGCTTACAGATTCAGACTTGAATGTAAGGTTTAAGTCAACGTTTAAATTAAGAGGTGGTGTAAGAACCTCTTTCTTGGGAAATATATATAGGCTTAGCTATATTGGATGTTGTATGGCTTTCAGATCCTTTTATAAGGAACTGGTGGTACCTTTCCCTACAATTTATAGATCTCATGATTGGTGGATAGGGAGTATGTTATCTTGTGGAAAAACAAAAATTAAAGCTATAGATGAAGCTTTGATTCTGCATCGTGAGCATGCGAATAATGCGACGCCTAAAAGTAGACCTCCATTGAACTATCAGCTTCAAGTTCGTTGGATTATTATAAAAAATGTAATAGCCAGATATCTCTATAAAATCAGGATTGATAAATCTCATAATCTCTAGTCTTATGTCAATGTCTCTTTTTAAAATATATAGTAAGATAGCTCTGTTATCACCTAGGATTGAAGTCTTACTTCGACAAATGTATTGGTATAATCACAATTTAGTATCGAGATATAATCCTAATACGGTTTCGGCAAGTATATTTCCTGTGACAGACATACATACTGTTGATTTTGATGCGATTCTTGAACGTTTAGAGGGCTGGGGAGTTCGTAAAGGTTCTTTATTAATAGTTCACTCTTCATACGACTCATTAAAAGCTACGGGATTGTCTCCTCTTGAGATAATAAATAAACTTCGTGGTTTGATAGGAGAAGAAGGCACTCTTGCTATGCCTGTAATACGACATTATAAAAATGAGCCATCTCCAATTGAGAAATTAAAACGAGATTTCGTTTACCCTGAATGTGTGTATAATCCAAAAAGGACACCTGTTGTATCAGGCTTATTGCCCACTTTCTTGATGAGGATGCCTGACGCTGAAATAAGTCTGCATCCATTGAATCCTCTCTGTGCCATAGGTCCTTTAGCCAAAGATATGATGCGGCATAATATTGAAGGGGACATTCCATCTCCGCATGGCATTTATTCTGCATGGCATTTTTGTGTGAGTCATAATGCTTTCGTGTGTAGTTTAGGAACAGATCTTAGGCACCATAATACTATTGGACATGTGGCTGAAGAGGCTTTTGGTAATTGGTATTGGGGTGATGATGATTGGTATAGTGTTCGGAATTTTAGAATAGAAATAGAGAGAAATAATACTATTGATTTAAAGGTTAAGGAGCGAAAAGCTAAGTGGGGAATGTTGCATCAAGCAGAGCTGAATAGATATAAAGATCTCTTAGATAATAGAATTATCAAATCTCAAAGATTTGATAATGTCCTAGTTGAATTTGAAGAATCTTCTAAACTTATAAACTATCTAATGTCTAAGAATAGTAGGGGTTATCCATATTTTAAATAAACGATTAATAGATGTTGTTATCATGAATAATTTAGAAAAACTTAATCAAGCATTTGTCGATGCTTTTGCTATTGATAAAAAATACTTAAAGGATTTGGTATATAAAGGTGTTAGCAATTGGGATTCTGTAGGTCAAATGGTTTTGATCGCTAACCTTGAGGAAGCCTTTGATATTGAAATAAAATCTGATGATATTATGGATATAAATTCTTATAAGGCTGCGGTGTTGATTCTTATGCGAAAATATAATATATCGTTCTAAGATGTTTGATTTGCAGAAGTATTCCTCAAGATTGGCTATAAGATCTGATATAGGAGAATCTATTACATATGCTGAGTTAACTGTTGAGACGGAAAAATTTCACGACGCAATTCCGTATGATGGTCTTGTTTTCATTCTTTGTGAAAACGTAATGGGTTCCTTGTTAGGTTATATATCATGTATGACTAAACATATTCCATGTGTCTTATTAGATGGAAGTAAGGACATAGAGCTTATTCAGCATCTTATTGCTATCTATCATCCTGAGTTCATTTGGTTATCTCAAAAAAGGGTTGGAGAATTTGTTGGTACTGTTATTTACAAATATGAAAATTATTCTATGCTGCAAATGCGGTACGATAGGGATTTCAGTGAAAAAGATAAAGCGATCAACCCAAATTTACTCTTATGTTTGACTACATCAGGTAGTACGGCTTCTCCTAAGTTTGTTAGGCTCTCTGAAAAAAATCTGAGAAGTAATGCGGAGTCTATCGCAGAGTATCTTCAGATTGATGAGAATGAACGCCCCGTGATGTCGTTGCCAATGTATTATAGTTTTGGTATGTCGGTTATTAACTCTCATTTAATTAAAGGTGCTACTATTTTACTGACTGATAAAACAGTGTTGCAGCGTGATTTCTGGGACTTTATTAAAGAAGAAAAAGCGACATCTATTGCCGGTGTTCCATATACGTATGAGATGTTGAGACGTTTAAAATTTTTCTGTATGGATTTGCCTTATTTGAAGACAATGACGCAAGCGGGGGGTAAGATGAATTCTGCTTACGTAAAGGAATATGTGGATTTTGCAGAGGCAAACAATAAGCGATTTGTTGTAATGTATGGCCAGACAGAGGCCTCTCCTCGAATGAGTTATCTTCCTCATGACAAGGCGGTTGATAAATACGCGTCAATTGGCATAGCTATACCAGGAGGTAAATTCTCATTGATAGATGCCGGAGGCGATGTCATAAAGGATGCCGATGTTGAGGGAGAATTGGTATACGAGGGGGAGAATGTCTGTTGGGGATATTCTGAAAAACGACAAGATTTACAACTGGGCGATGAAAATCACGGAATCCTTTATACGGGCGATATAGCTAAAAGGGATGTAGATGGCTTTTTCTATATAGAGGGACGTATGAAAAGATTTGTGAAGGTTATGGGTAATCGTTGTAATTTGGATGCTGTTGAGCAATTTGTGAAGGTTATTACAGCTGATTGCGCATGTGTTGGTGTGGATGATCGAATTTCTGTTTTTGTGACACAGAATGGATTGGAAGATGATATAAAGCATTTTTTGGTAGCAAAAACCGGTTTTAATCAGAGTGTTTTTCGTGTACTTGTTATAGCTGTTATTCCTAAATCTAATTCTGGTAAAATACAATATCCAGAATTGCAGAGAATGTTATAAACATGGTAAATAGATTAGAGAAAGGTTTTGCTCCTTTATGCTTCATTCAAGAGGGTAAACTTATTTGCTATAAAAGGGGATGTTTGTGGGTTTTGGCTGGGAATAAAGTGTTAGATAAATATCCAATATTTAATAGTGCCAAAGAGTTTCTTATAGGTGCGATAAATCCTTTTTCCCGTCTGTTAAGACTCGGTATCCGCGCCTCTATCGCCTTGGATGAGAATCGTGTTTTGCTTTCTAGGGGAAATCATATTTTTGAGTTGGATCTGTTGTCGGGCGAACGCTCCGGAGGGTATTTTATCGGGGAAGGCTTGCGCCCTTTGGCTTTTACGAAGATAGAGGGCATAAGAGGTTTTGACGATGCGGTAGTGTTTGGGGGATATCTCATGAATATGGATAAGGAACCTGTGCATATATACAAGCGGAAGTCTGTCGATCAATGGGAGGTGGTCTATACATTTGAGCGGGGTGTCATCAATCATGTGCATGCTATCGTGGCTGATCCTTATCGGGATTGTCTCTGGGCCTTTACCGGGGATTTCGATGAGGCTTCTGCAATCTGGAGGATCACGGATAATTTCAAAAGGGTGGAACGGGTAGCCTGGAATGACCAGCAATATAGGGGATGTGTTGTATTCCCGGTGAGAGAAGGCTTGTTGTATGCAACGGATGCCCCCTTCGCCAAGAATTATATTTACTTGATGAATCCGGATACGATGGAATTAAAGAGGATTGCACCGATTGACGGATCTTGCATCTATGGATGCCAATGCGGTGATCAATTTGTCTTCTCGTCTACGGTGGAACCGGACGGAAGGGATAGCTCTTTATTCAAGCTCTTTACGAGCCGTAAGCGAGGGGCTGGCATCACGGATATGTATGTGCATCTCTATTGTGGAAATATGGAAAAGGGATTTAGGGAGATCTACAAGGAGAGGAAGGATCTTTGGCCTTATGCGTTTCAGTTTGGTGTCTTTCGTTTTCCTTCTGGGAGGAATGATGCAAATACTTTATATTTTCAGCCTATAGCTACAAATAAAAATGATTTAAGTCTGTTAGCTTTAGATTTATCTGGGAAGTAATAATTTTAATATATATCATGTCAATTTTTAAAGACAAAACCCTGCTAATCACAGGTGGTACGGGTTCCTTTGGAAATGCTGTGCTTCGTCGTTTCTTAGATAGCGACATTAAGGAGGTTCGTATCTTCTCGCGAGATGAGAAGAAACAGGATGATATGCGTCATTTCTTGCAGGCACAACGTCCGGAGGTAGCTCATAAGGTGAAATTTTATATTGGTAATGTTCGCCAGCGTGAAGCGGTGGATTTCGCTATGACTGGTGTGGATTATGTGTTCTCTGCCGCTGCCCTTAAGCAGGTTCCTAGTTGTGAATTCTTCCCTATGGAGGCTGTGCGTACGAACGTGGAGGGTACAAATAACGTGTTGCTTTCCGCTATCGCTCATGGTGTGAAAAATGTGGTGGTGCTTTCTACCGATAAGGCTGCCTATCCTATCAACGCCATGGGGATCTCTAAATCTATGATGGAGAAGGTTGCTATTGCTCAAGGTCGTGCTTTGGGACAGAACGCAAAGACTACTATTTGCTGTACCCGTTATGGTAACGTTATGGCGAGCCGTGGCTCGGTGATCCCTTTGTGGGTAGAGCAGATGATGGATGGTAAGCCGATCACTATCACGGATCCAAATATGACTCGTTTTATGATGACTTTGGATGATGCCGTGGATTTGGTGGTGTATGCCTTCACGCATGGTGAGAATGGTGATCTATTCGTGCAGAAAGCCCCTGCCGCTACACTTTCTACGCTGGCTACGGCTTTGAAAGAGGTTTATGCCAAGGTGGATCCTGTGTATGGCGATACGGAGGTGAAGGTGATCGGTACCCGCCACGGTGAGAAACTCTATGAGACGTTGGTGACCCGTGAGGAGATGGCCAAGGCTGTTGATATGGGTAACTATTACCGTATTCCATGTGATAACCGAGACTTGAACTATGATAAGTTCTTTACTGAGGGTTCTCATAAGGTTGAGCAGGTAGAGGAGTATCATTCCCATAATACCACCCGTCTCGATGTGGAGGACATGAAGGAAATGTTGCATAGACTTAATTTTATTCGTGAAGATCTGGGTTTACAAGCAAGAGTGAAAACTAAGGAAATACGTTCTGAGTAATAACTACCTGTATGAAAATATTAGTCTTGGGTGCTTCCGGTATGGCTGGCCATACTATTGCGCTTTATTTTAAAGAGCAAGGACATGAGGTGTATGCGTTCTCTCGCAAGCAATTTCTTTTTTGTACATGGATTGGTGGAGATGCATTTGATATAGATTTCTTGAAAAATATAGTAACTACAGGCAATTACGATGCTATAATTAATTGCATTGGTTTGTTGAATCAATTTGCTGATTCGGCTCCTGAAAAGGCTGTTTATATTAATAGTTATCTTCCTCATCAAATTGTAGCTTGGCTGACAGATACTCCGACACGCTTTATCCAGATGAGTACGGATTGTGTGTTTGCTGGTAATACAGGACCTTATGATGAGTGCTCCGTACCTGATGGATGTTCCTATTATGATAGGACAAAGGCATTGGGTGAGATTATGGATGATAAAAACCTTACCTTTAGAAATTCTATTATTGGTCCGGACATTAATGAACATGGAATAGGCCTTTTTCATTGGTTTATGAAACAACATACTCCAATAAATGGCTTTACAAAAGCTATATGGACAGGGGTTACTACTTTAACCCTTGCAAAAGCAATGGAACGTGCTCTACAAACAAACCTTACCGGATTATATAATTTGGTAAATAACGAAAGTATTAATAAATATAACTTGCTATGTCTCTTTAATAAGTACTTTAGAAATAACGAGATTCAGATAGCGAAGTCTGAAAAATTGGTTTTAGATAAGACCTTACTCAATAAGCGTACTGATTTTGATTTTGAGGTACCTTCTTACGAACAGATGATTATAGAGATGAAAGAGTGGGTTGATAACCATAAAGATATTTATCCTTTATATTGATTGGCTATATGGGAAAATTAAAATTAATGACTATTTTAGGTACTCGGCCTGAAATAATAAAGATGTCTGCCATTATTAAAAAGTGTGATAAGTATTTTGAACATTATCTTGTTCATACAGGGCAGAACTATGATTATACTTTAAACGAAGTGTTTTTTAAAGATCTAGCTTTGCGTGAGCCTGACTATTACTTAAATGTGGTTGGTGAAAACATAGGCCAGACCATGGCGAATGTGATCTCTAAGAGCTATGAATTGATGGTAGAAATAAAACCAGATGCTGTAATTGTGTTAGGTGATACTAATAGTTGCCTTTCTATTATTTCCGCAAAACGTTTGAAAATTCCGATATTTCATATGGAAGCAGGAAATCGTTGTAAAGATGAGAATTTACCTGAAGAGGTAATCAGAAGAATTGTAGATGTAACTAGCGATGTGAATCTTTGTTATAGCGAACATGCTCGTCGTTATATCCTTGATGCGGGGGTTAGGCCTGAGAATACTTATGTCGTCGGATCTCCTATGCGTGAGGTGTTGGATGGATGTATAGAACAAATTAATTCAAGTAAAGTATTAGGGCGTTTAGGGTTGGAAAGACATAAATATATCCTACTTTCAGCTCATCGCGAGGAAAATATAGATATTGAAGCTAATTTTTTCTCCTTGATGAATGCGGTTAATGCTATGGCTGATAAGTATAATATGCCTATTCTTTATTCTTGTCATCCTCGTAGCAAAAAGTTTATTGAGCAACGTGGGTTTAAGTTTGATAAACGAGTGATTCAAAGTAAACCATTAGGATTCCATGATTATAACCATTTACAACAGCATGCTTTTTGTGTGGTATCAGATAGTGGGACAGTTCCGGAAGAAGCTAGTTTCTTTAAATTTCCAGCGGTAAGTATTCGTACATCAACAGAGCGTCCGGAAGCTATGGATAAGGGCGTCTTTGTTATAGGGTCAATTTCTACAGAACAAGTATTACAGGCCGTTGATCTTGCTGTAGAAATGCATCTTTGTGGAGATTATGGATTAACGGTACCAGCTTATGATGATAGCAATGTATCCACTAAGGTGGTTAAGTTGATACAGAGTTATACAGGTATTATAAATAAGATGGTTTGGCGAAAATAAAGTAATATATGAATATTGTTTTTTTAACATTAGTAAGGATCTCAGATGTGTCTCAAAGGGGTATTTATACAGACTTATTGAGATTATTTCTAGAGAGAGGTCATTCTGTATATGTCGTGTCTGCGAATGAACGAAGATATGGAGGGAAAACAGAAGTTGTTGATTCTGGTCGATTACATATATTGAAAGTTAAAACTTTAAATATTCAAAAGACCAATTATATAGAGAAGGGTATAGGGGTACTTCTTTTAGAGAATCAATATATGTCTGCAATTAATAAATATTGGAATAATATACATTTTGACTTGATATTGTATTCTACGCCTCCTATTACGTTGAATGGTGTAATTCTGTATTTGAAGAATAAAAATAATGCAAAAACATATTTAATGTTAAAAGATATATTCCCTCAAAATGCAGTTGATCTAGGCTTATTATCTAAAAAAAGCTTGTTATATAAAATGTTTAGGAGAAAAGAGAAAAAACTATATAGCATATCAGACTACATTGGATGTACATCTCCTGCTAACATCGATTTTTTGATAGAGCATAATAAACAAATAGATAAGAGTAAATTGGAGATATGTCCTAATAGCGTTGAACTTCATGAAATGGAGTATTTTAGTAAGGATAATAGTGAATTTCTTGAAAAATTGAATATACCATCTGATAAGACTTTATTTATTTACGGAGGAAATTTAGGCGAACCTCAAGGATTGGATTTTTTGCTTAGAATAGTAGAAGCTAACGAGTTAAGGGCAGATTCATATATAATCATTATTGGTGGAGGTACTGGTTATGCAAAAGTAAAGAGATGGTTTGATGTTCATCTTCCTAAGAATGCTTTATTAATTCCTTATTTACCAAAAGCCGAATATGATAAGATAGTATGTTTATGTGATGTCGGACTGGTTCTGCTTGATCATCGCTTTACTGTTCCAAATACTCCTTCGCGTATGTTGTCGTATTTAGAATGTAGACTTCCAATATTATTGGCAACAGACATCGTTACCGATGCTGGAAGAATTGCTGAATCTAATGATTTTGGACGTTGGACAGTATCTGGAAATTTAGAAGAATTTATGAGTTTAATGCAGTATATGTCTGAGGATGGAAACAGACGTGTCGTAATGGGGAGAAATGGATATGATTTTTTGATGAATAATTGGACTGTGGAGCATACCTATAATTCTATTATGCGTCATTTCAGGTCGTAAGTAGTCAAATTAGGGGCCAATCATAGAATAAATGGTTTCGCTGTCAGAGTGTTCCCCCCCTAAGTTCTCAAAGGTTGTTAAATCAATCATTCGAGAATGCCTCCAGTGTATGGGAATATCGAAGGATCGTAGGATAGTAAAGTTGTTTACCTATGATAATCGTACAATGCAGGCAGTAGACGACGAGATAGCATAGTCTGCTGTGACGAGCCCTGGTACAAGGTTCGCAAATACGATAATTAATGAATGTTTTGGTGATATAAAGTAAAAGCATTAACTTTGTGAAAAACATGGATATATGAAAATAACAGCGATCATACCTGAATCCGATTCATATTGGAATGTACTGAAGGATCTTAGTGATGAGGTGAAATTGGATTTAATATCTTGTCTAAGCCAATCGTTGCTTCGTTCCAAGGCTGAGAAAAAAACAATCTCCGCCAGTTTTTTTTATGGCGTATGGGAAGACTCGGATTCTATTGAGGTGGGTCGTTTAGTGAAAGAAGTGAGTGAAGCCCGGAGTTAGGGCGTATACAAGGTTTACGGCGTAGGACACAGAATTTGGACGAGCTCGTAAGTGCCTAAGGGGGTTGCCTGTCGTGGATTCTTTCGATATGTTTGCTTCGGAAAAAGCCCGTCTACGTTTAGCGGGGACTCCTATGGAAGATAATTTTGATTTATTGATTGGTTGCACCTCCGTGATTCACCGGATGGTAATGGTGACTGAAAATCTTAAGGATTTCAAGAATATATCGAATATCCGCTTGGAGAATTGGATCTGGAGGTGAAAAGTTTTCAAATATTAGAATACCAAATACTTAACATTTTCTGAAGCTGATGTAGTTTATTTGTTTATAGGGTATATTAGCTTGCCTCTTTTATCGTTTAATAATTGATCATGTACAAAGATTTTTGGAAGAGGGTGATTGATTTCATCCTCTCACTTCTTACGTTGGCTATCCTGTGGCCGATACTACTTGTCATAACCATTTGGCTGCATTTCGCTAATAAGGGGGCAGGGGCTTTCTTTTTACAGGAACGTCCGGGTAAGAATGGAAAGATATTCAAGGTTGTCAAGTTCAAGACCATGACGGATGAGCGGGATGCGGAAGGGAATCTGTTACCAGATGCCGACCGATTAACGAATGTAGGCAGGTTTGTTCGTTCTACTTCGATTGACGAGTTACCGCAGTTGATCAATGTAGTGAAAGGGGATATGGCTTTGATTGGTCCTCGGCCTCTTTTGTCGCAATATTTGCCTCTTTACTCAGAAGAGCAAGCGAGAAGGCATGAGGTTCGTCCGGGGATTACAGGTTGGGCACAATGCCATGGGCGCAATGCGATCAGCTGGACGGAGAAGTTTAAGCTGGATGTTTGGTATGTGGATCATTGCTCTTTCCTGACAGATTTAAAAGTGATAGGTATAACAATCAAAAAAGTCCTCGTACGTGATGGTATCTCTCAAGAGGGAAACGCAACGATGGAGGCTTTTAATGGACATAATTAGTTTGAGAGATGAAAGATATAGCAATTTATGGCGCAGGTGGTTTTGGACGTGAGGTCGCTTGCTTGATAGAAAGAATTAATAAAGCCAGAGAAACTCCTATATGGAATTTTATTGGTTTTTTTGATGATGGCATTCCTTCAACCAATGATTATCCACAAGGTCCAGTTTTGGGTGATATTAATGTCTTGAATACGTGGAAAACAAGTTTATCTATTACTGTTGCAATAGGCTCTCCAAAGACACTTAAATCGATTGTTGATAATATAACTAATAAAAAGATTGACTATCCAAATCTTGTGGATCCTAGTGCTGTATTATATGAGATACCACAAATAGGTATAGGTAATATTATAACTGCTAATTGTGTATTTACTACTAACATAAAACTTGGATCTTATAATATTTTTAATATTGGGACAATTATACCACATGATGTTATAATAGGAGATTTTAATGTCTTTAATCCTTATGTAAATGTATCTGGTAATACATTTATAGGAAATAGAAATCTTTTTGGAGTAAAATGTACGATAATTCAAGGAAAGACTATTGGGGATAATAATAATATCGGTGCAGGGTCGGTTGTTTTGAATTCAATCGATTCTTGCAAATCGCTTTTAGGTAATCCAGCGATAAATTCAATATTAATTTTGAAAGAATATTTTCGAATTGTAAAAAAATAAAAACAAGCAAAATGAAAAAGAAAGTACTTGATATCATTAATGAGATTCGTGCTGCAAAAGATCTGACCGCAGTTGAAAAATTAAATTCAGAAGACAATCTTCGTGACAATCTTGGTCTGAACTCTTTTGATTTAGCAGAGCTCACCGTAAAGATTGAGGATGAGTTTGACATTGATATCTTCGAGGATGGATTGGTGAACACGATTGGTGAAATCTACGAGAAGCTTGCTTGATTGCGAATGGAAAGATTTCTTTTGAACAGCGGCTTTGTGTATAGTTATGGGCAATTGCTTGCTTCGCTCAACGAAAGCGATAGCTATTTCCCTCTCTATAAACAACCGAATTTGTATCTCTTCTTTGTTAATCTCATCAAAGCATTGGCAAACAATGCACCATTGGTGTTGCTTGATGCGGACTTGAACGAGGCTGAGATTGAAGGGTTAAATGTAGCTGAAATAAATGCGCCAAAAGCGATTACTTCAGCTATGTTTAAGGATATGGGAGTTGTTGTAGATGCAGTGAAGCGTTCTACGTCAGAAATCACTATTTTCACTTCAGGAACGACAGGACAACCTAAGAAGGTGGCCCATAGCGTCCAAACGCTTACAAGAGCGGTTCGCTTGGGCGACAAATATACAAGTCAGGTGTGGGCGTATGCCTACAATCCAACACACATGGCGGGCTTGCAAGTGTTCTTTCAAGCCTTTATGAATCAGAATTTCTTGGTGAACGTGTTCAATAAAAGTCGTGCAGAGGTTTATGAACTGATTGAGAACGAATCTGTTACGCATGTATCTGCAACACCTACATTCTATCGTTTGCTATTGCCTTTCGAGAAAGCTTATCAGACCGTTTTGCGGGTGACGCTTGGTGGAGAGAAATCCGATAAGAAGCTTTACGACTCGATCGAAAAGATTTTCCCTAATGCGAAAATCAATAATGTGTATGCTTCTACAGAAGCGGGCACTTTGTTTGCGGCAAAGGGGGATTGCTTCCAGATTCCAGTGGCTATTTGCGATAAGTTCTTGATTCAAGAGGAGGAGTTGCTGATTCATAAGTCACTGTTAGGCCAGTCGGAGAGTTTCAAGTTTGATGGTGATTATTATCATTCGGGCGATTTGATTGAATGGGTGGATGAGACTACCGGCTTGTTCCGCTTCAAGAGTCGCAAGAACGAGCTCATCAATGTGGGGGGCTATAAGGTTAATCCGGGGGAAACTGAAAAGGCGATCCTTGAAATCGATGGGGTTCAGCAGGCTTTGGTTTATGGCAAGGCCAACTCAATCCTTGGCAATGTGCTTTGTGCGGAAGTTCAACTGGTGGAAGGTTCAACTTTGACTGAATTGGAAATTCGTACTCACTTGAAAGAGCAATTGCAGGACTTTAAGATTCCTCGTCGGATAAAATTTGTCGAATCATTCTCATTAACAAGAACAGGTAAAATCAAACGATCATGAATATACTGGTAACCGGTTGCTCACGGGGTGTGGGTTTGGAAATTTGTAAGGTATTTCTGGAGCAGTGCCATGTAGTGTATGGTGTAGCTCGTAGTCATACGGAAGAGTTTAAGGCTTTGGAAGCTGAATATGCTGGTAAGCTCTTTTTTAAAAGTGTTGATCTAAGTGACAGCGAAGGGGTGAGAAAGGCGATCTTTAAGGAGTTCGTTGGAAATAAAATCGTATTGCACGCTTATGTAAATAATGCCGCCATGGCATATGATGATATCGTGACCAATCTAAACTTAGATAGACTGAAGGCGATGTATGACGTGAATGTGTTTACACCAATGATGATGACAAAATACGCTATACGTAATATGCTTCTTCACCATACTCGTGGTGCAATTGTGCATATCTCAAGTATCAGTGCGCATACGGGATACAAGGGTCTTGCTATGTATGCTGCCTCGAAAGGTGCGCTTGAGGCTTTTTCAAAGGATACGGCTCGTGAATGGGGTGGCTTAGGCATTCGCTCGAATGTTGTAGTTCCGGGATTTATGGAGACCACCATGAGTTCAACGCTTACTGACGATCAAAAAGATAGAATTTACAAACGTACTTCGATGAAGGCAGCTACCAGCGTTCGTTCAGTAGCGGAAACAGTGGCTTTTTTGGTAAGTGAGAAAGCATGTAGCATCACTGGGCAGAATGTGCATGTAGATAATGGAACAATCTAATTAGATGGATACGGCTATGGCATATACACCAGAGAAAACAATTTACCTCTGCCTTGCTCATATGAGCGAGGAGGGGATTGAGCAGAAATATGTAAAGGAGGCGTTTGATACCAATTGGGTGGTGCCTTTAGGCCCGAACGTGAATGGTTTTGAGAAAGATTTGGAATTTTTCGTGGGAGAGAATAAACGGGTGGTAGCTCTTAGTGCTGGCACTGCTGCTGTACATCTGGCTTTATTAGCTTGCGGTGTGAAACCGGGTGATGAAGTATTGGTGCAGAGTTTTACTTTCTGTGCCTCTTCACATCCTATTACTTATTTAGGAGCTATGCCTGTGTTCGTGGATTCGGAGGCGGATACTTGGAATATGGATCCTGTGTTATTGGAAGAGGCGATTCAAGATCGTATCGGGAAGACGGGAAAAACACCGAAAGCGATTGTTCCGGTGGCCTTATATGGGATGCCTTATAAGGTGGATGAGATTATGGCGGTCGCTGATCGGTATGGGATTCCGGTCATTGAGGATGCGGCGGAGGGTTTTGGCTCTCGTTATGATGGACGTATGTTGGGTACGTTTGGAAAATATGGGGTGCTGTCGTTCAATGGGAATAAGATGATTACGACCAGTGGTGGGGGGGCGTTGATTTGTCCGGACGAGGCGGCTAAGCAGGAGATCATGTTCTACGCTACGCAGGCTCGGGAGGCTTATCCGTATTACCAGCATGAGCGGATCGGGTATAATTATCGGATGTCGAATATTTGTGCGGGTATCGGGCGTGGTCAGATGACGGTGGCTGATGCTCATGTAGCTCATCATAAGCATACGTGTGATTTATACCGGGAACTGTTGAAGGATGTGAAAGGGATCACCTTGCATGAGAATCCTTCCGGTCGTTTTGATAGTAATTATTGGTTGAATACGATTGTCTTGGATCCTTTATTGAGGGTGAAAGGGCAGGAGAATGCTTATCAAGCAACGGTACAAGGTGCTGTTGGTGGTGCGGGCGGTGTGACTCACGCGGCGGTTAACGCACATACGGATTGCGAGCCGAATGCCAATGTCGAGGCGATGCGTGTGGGACTTGACGCAATGGGTATAGAATCTCGCCCTTTGTGGAAGCCGATGCATAAGCAACCTGTTTATAAGGATTGCCCGGCTTACGTGAATGGGGTGAGCGAATCTTTGTTTAAGGTTGGGTTGTGCCTGCCTTCCGGCCCGTATGTGACAGATGAGGATGTGGCCTATATCGTGGATTGTATAAAGAAGAATATATTATAATTATCATGAACCCTTTTTCTCGACTATCTACCTGGTACTTTTCCAAGAAATCCTTACCCTATTGGGGTATTATCTTGCTGGATTGCTGCTTGATCTTATTTTCTGCGTTGTTGGTGCATACCTTGAATAATGGCGTATTATCAACCTTGGATATCTTAGGACATCTATTGGTCACGCTGTTGGTATGCCTGATTCCTTATCTGGTAGGCTTTCGCCTGTTCCATACCTATTCGGGGATTATACGTTATTCCTCTTTCGTGGACTTGCAAAAGGTGGGATTCGCCGTCTTGTTTGGCTTGATTTGCGTGGTCGTGTTTCAGGCGTTGACGGACTTTTCTCCTTATTTGGTGTATATCCGTAAACGGGATCTGATCCTCTCCGCATTGTTGGCTATGAGCTTGATGTGGATGATGCGTGTGTTCGTTAAATTCTTTTATGTGAGTACTTTCCGGGTGGCTAAGGCGGAGCGTGCGTTTATCTATGGCGTGAAGCAAGGTGGGGTGAGTTTGGCGAAAAGTATCCAGAATCAAGATCCGGCCCGGTTTGTACTGGCAGGGTTTATCTCGGATCTGACAGAGATAGGGAATCGGTATTTAATGGGAGTCAAGGTTTATCCGAATAACGAGGATTTGATTGGTGTGATGAGAAGGCTGCAAGCCGATGTTTTGTTGGTATCTCCCTTAAAGGTTGAGGCGATCCGGAATAATCAGGAGATGGTGGACAGGCTGATCAAGGCGAATATAAAGATCTATATGACTCCTGCCGCCCAAGAGTGGGACGGGAGGAGCGACTTGAACCATACCCAGCTGAGGGAGGTGAATATAGAGGATTTACTGCCCCGTGATAAGATCGAGATAGACTTGGAGGCGGTGAGGGAGCAGCTTACCGGTAAGCGGATTCTGATAACAGGAGCCGCCGGAAGTATCGGTAGTGAGATCGTGCGGCAGGTAGCCCAGTTCGCCCCGGAACGTATGGTCTTGATAGATCAGGCGGAGACTCCCTTGCACGATGTCCGCTTGATGATGGCTCGTGGGTGGCCGGATATAGAATCCTATACGGTTGTGAGCGATATTTGTGTACGTGAACGCATGGAGGAATTGTTCGAGGAGCATCGTCCGGATTATGTGTTTCATGCCGCGGCTTACAAGCATGTGCCTATGATGGAGGATAATCCGGAGGAGAGTGTCCGCAACAACGTGGACGGTACCCGGGTGATCGCAGACTTGTCGGTGAAATACGGCACGAGGAAGTTCGTGATGGTATCGACTGACAAGGCGGTGAATCCCACGAACGTGATGGGCTGCTCGAAACGTATTTGCGAGATCTACGTGCAGAGCTTGGATCAGGCTATCAAGGATGGGAAGGTGAGGGGGCGTACGCAATTCGTGACGACTCGTTTCGGCAATGTGCTGGGATCGAACGGTTCCGTGATCCCGTTATTCAAGGAGCAGATCAAGCGGGGCGGTCCTGTTACGGTGACGCACAAGGATATCATTCGTTTCTTCATGCTGATACCGGAGGCTTGTAAGCTAGTCCTAGAGGCCGGCACGATGGGTAATGGGGGCGAGATCTTCGTGTTCGATATGGGTAAACCTGTACGGATCGTGGATCTGGCTGAGCGTATGATCCGTCTGAGCGGGGTGAAGGGAATCGAGATCCGGTTCACGGGATTGCGAGACGGGGAGAAGTTGTATGAGGAGGTACTCAATGAGGAGGAGACCTCCAAGCCTACTTTTCATCCGAAGATCAAGATCGCCCAAGTCCGTGCGTATGATTATGCGGACGCCAATCTGCGGATTGATGCCTTGGTACGTGCTTGTGCCGTGGAGGGGGATATGCAGATCGTGAAGCGGATGAAGGAGATCGTTCCCGAGTTCAAGAGCCAGCATTCTAAATATGAGGTTCTGGATAAATGAATTGTAGAAAAATAAATAAGATGTAGAAAGAAGGTCTCTCATTGCGGGGGGCCTTTTTTTATGAGATAAGCGTTGTCTTTGGGATAGTATTTCGTATTTTTGCTCATACAATTTAATTAGTGTTGTTTGTGATAAGATGAAGGAATGAGTATGGTACGAATAAGAAAGATATTGCTGGTTGTTGTGTCTGTGTTGGTCGGGATCTTTTTCATACTTCCCTTGATCGGGGTTGGTATACTGAAATGGGCGGTCTTACCTCCGGAGAAGCTGACACCGCTGGTCGTAGAAAAAACAAACGAATTCATAGAGGCGCACTTGGAATGTGAGCGGGTGGAGTTGACTTATTTCGAGACGTATCCTTATCTGGGAGTGAAGTTGACGAATGGGCGTTTGATCTCACATCTGGCTGAGGATTCTATAGGCTATCAAGAGGATTTGATGATTCCTTCGGATTCTTTGCTGTCTTTCAAAAAAGCGATCGTCGTATTTAACCCTACGGATTATCTGTTTAGCGGGAAAGTGACGATTCCTCGGGTTATCATGGATAGTATCCGTTTTTATGGTTATGTGAATGAGGAGGGAAAGGCGAATTGGGAGATTTATCAAAGTGAGATGGATTCGGTAGACGAATCATCGTCATCTCCATTGCCTAAAATAGATTTGCAGCAAGTGCATATTACGAATGGGCACTTTGTCTATGATGACCGCCAGCAGGATTTATATACGGCGATCGATGGTTTCTTTTTACATATAGATGGCCTTTTGACCCAACGAGGAAATAAGTTGGATGTGGAGACCGGTTCTTCCTCGATCGTATTCCGTAGCCCGTCTTATTCTTTGGCGAATAAGTTAGCGTTACGCTTCAAGGGACGTTTGTTGTTGGCTGATGGACTTCGCCGGATTGGGTTGAGGGACGCGGAGTTGCTGGTGAATAATCTGCCTTTTACGGCGGATGGCTTTATGGTGCCGGCTACCGAGGATAATCCGTCACGGATCGATATGACTTTCGGGTTGAAGGTTTCCGATATGAATGATCTCTTACATTTTATTCCGGATGAATATTTTAAGGATCGGGATAAAACACTTGCTGAGGGACGTATTATTTTGGAAGGGGATATCCGTGGAGAATTAGGGGATAGTATTGTTCCGACCGTGAACTTATGCTGCAAGATAGAGGATGGTTCTTATCATGTAAAAGGTATTGAACAGGGGATCGATACATTGCGCATGGACGTGGATTTACATTTGAATGGCGCTTACCCGGATTCTTCTTATGTCTCTTTGGAGGAGTTGACATTGATCGGGTTGAATACCTCGTTGACCATGAGTGGCGAGGTTAGGGATATCTGGAGGAATCCCGCGATTCGGGCGGAGATGAAAGGGCAGGTCGATTTTACCCGTTTGGCTAAAGAGTTCTTGAATCCCGACACACTGCTGCTGGAGGGTACCATGATGGCTGATTTATCTACGGTGTTTAAGGTGGATGATATCGTGAATAGCCGCTTCGCCAAGGTCAAATCATCCGGCAATTTGACGGTTGATCGCTTCAAGGCGTTTAGTAAGCCGTTAGGCGTGGATATGTATATCGCTGGGGCGAATCTGTTTGTAGGATCTACGGAAAATGAAAGTAAATATCTGAATGCGAAAGGATTGTTGAGCGCTAATCTATCGGTGGATACCTTGAATATAAAGTATAAGGATGAGATCAGTACGAATATCGGTGGATTGAAGATGGTAGCCAATACGACGCCGGTTATTGATACAACGGCTGTTATCCCTATGACCGCAGGGTTGGAATTTGATCATTTACGCACCAAGTTGCCGGATTCTACCTGGATGGTGGCCGGTAAGACCGTGTTGAAAGGGGGCATCAAGGCTTCTTCTACAGATAAGCGGATCCCTATGGCGGGAGCTACGATCTCGGTGGACACCTTAAAATATATTCTTATCCCTTTACGGACGGGTATGGTTCTGACGGAAAGCCAGTTCTCTTTGGAAGCATTACCTTATCGGCAAGCGATTCGTCAACAACGTGAACGCCGTATTGCCGCCGGTGATACCTTGCGCAGGCGCACGCAGACCACCCGAAGGGCGAATAGACAGCGGTCGCAAGTGGATTCGGTCGCTTCCTCAAACAGTGTCTTACGCCAATGGGAGGCTCGGGGACAAGTGAGGTTTAAGCAATTGAGGGGCTTTAGCCGCTTATTCCCCATTCCGATGTATATTGATGAGACAAGCGTGAAATTCAATACTAACAATATGACGTTGAGTGGTGCCCGCCTGCATTTAGGAAAGAGTGATCTTACTTTGAGTGGAGAGCTTAGCGACATCCGGCGGGCCATGCTACGGGGAGGAAAGCTGAAAGCGAATTTCGAGTTGGAATCCGATCTGATCGATTGTAACCAGTTGATGCTAGCTATAGGTAAAGGTTTGCAGTTTTCTGATCAATTGGCATCCAATTCGGTTAGGGCCTTCTCGGAAGACAGTATCTCCGTACTGGAGACGGATCATCTATTAGCGAATACCGTGGATAGTGTCGCTACGGATTCGATCTCTCAACTATTTGTCGTTCCGAAATTCTTGGATCTGACGCTTCATACAAATGCTAAAAAAATAGATTTTAAGGATCTGAAGTTGGAGGATGTGAAAGGTGAGGTTGTAATCCGGGATCAAAGTATCAATCTGAGCGATTTATGTATGAGCTCGAATATCGGTTCCGGAGATCTGACGATGGTTTATACGACCAAAACAGATCAAGAGGCGACTATGGGATTTGAGTTGTCCTTAAATGATATTTTAGTGGAACGGTTAATCAGTTTATTCCCGGATATCGACACATTGGTCCCTATGCTTCGTTCGTTCGAAGGCATGGTAGATTGCCAGATGACGGCTACTTGCAAGGCGGATTCTACGATGTCCGTGTTGCTGCCGTCTGTAAATGCCTCTTGCTACCTGAGCGGAAAGAATATGGTGTTGCTGGATGGTGAGACATTTACCGAGATATCGAAGACGCTGATGTTCAAGAATAAAAAACGGAATATGATCGATAGTATAGCGGTAGATTTAGCGATCCATGATAACAAGATCGAGGTATTCCCATTCTTGGTGGAGATGGACCGGTATAAAGTAGCCGTAGGAGGAACGCATAATTTGGATATGACGTTCGATTACCATCTCTCGGTTTTAAAATCGCCGGTACCGTTTAAGTTGGGTATCGATATAAAAGGGAATCTGGATGATTTCAAGTTCAAGATAGTGAAATGTAAATATAAAGATTTCTTGAAACCTGCCAAGCAAGCGGAACTGGATAGTACCCGCAGGAATGTGCGTGAGGAGATACGCGAGACGATCCGGAAACAAATAAGAGAGGCCGCTCCCGAATTAGGAAACAGCCTCTCTGAGATTCATCCACATACACACGGTCACGTTGAGGAATCAACGTGATCCATACATTTGCTCGTAATATTTCATGTAATCTCCACCGGTGATATCCTCTACCCATTTTTGGTTCTCAAGATACCAACGGATGGTTTTTACGATACCAACCTCGAAGCAGGTCTCTGGTGTCCAGCCTAATTCGTTGGTGATCTTCGTCGGGTCGATGGCGTATCGTTGATCATGGCCCAGACGGTCTTTTACGAATGTAATCAAGCTGTCGTTGATCCAGTCGATAGAGATTTGTCCATCGGCACCGATCTCTTTTTTCTTTAATACTTGGCGATATTCCGGTTGTTCGGTCATTAGTTGATGGATCGTCCGGATCGTGAGTTTCACGATCTCGATGTTCTGCTTCTCGTTATGACCGCCTACGTTGTAAACCTCTCCCACACGCCCGTGGTGGATGACGGCGTCGATCGCCTTGCAATGATCCTCTACATATAACCAGTCGCGTACGTTTGTGCCGTCACCATATACAGGTAGGGATTTACCTTCCAATATGTTCTTTATGATTAAGGGAATCAATTTTTCCGGGAAATGGTAAGGTCCGTAGTTGTTGGAACAACGGGTAATAGATACCGGCATCTTATACGTCTCGTGGTAAGCCTTTACGAATAAGTCCGCGCTTGTCTTGGAGGCGCTGTACGGGCTCCGGGGATCTAAAGGCGTGGTCTCGTGGAAATAACCTTCGGCACCAAGGCTTCCATAGACCTCATCGGTAGAGACTTGATGGAAACGTACACCTTCACGCCATACTGGATAACCTGTCTCGGCCTTACCGGTAACCCATGCTTTTCGTGCGGCGTCCAATAGGTTCTGTGTACCAAGGATGTTGGTTTGCAGGAATAGCTGGGGATTTTCGATGCTTCGGTCCACATGGCTTTCAGCGGCGAAGTTCACGACATAATTGAAGTTGTATTTCTCGAATAGCTGGTCGGCCAAGGCACGGTCGCAAATATCGCCTTTCACGAACTCGCAACGTACTCCATCGATATCCTCGGCGATGGTGCCTAAATTACCTGCGTAAGTCAGCAAGTCTAGGACAACGATCTTGATATCGTCATATTTCGCCAGCATGTGTTTGATAAAATTGGCACCGATAAAACCGGCGGCGCCGGTAACTAGGTAAGTTTTCATATCTGTACAGTGTTTAGTATTTGAAGTTAAGCTCAGCGTCTTTCAGCGATGGAGCCTTGGTGTCTTTCTCGGATAGGTTGATCGATTCCGGATCTGTGATGCCCCAATCTACATGGACCGTGGGATCGTCATAGCGGATTCCCCGTTCATGCGTCGGAGCATATGGATTATCTACTTTATAGGTAAAGATAGCCTCGTCACTTAATACATGGAATCCGTGGGCGAATCCCTGTGGAATGAATAACTGGCGTTTATTCTCGTCCGATAACTCTACAGCTACATATTTGCCGAATGTGGGCGAGCCTTCACGTACGTCTACGGCTACATCCAATACCCGTCCTTTGATCACCCTGACTAATTTAGATTGAGAATAGGGCGCTAGCTGATAGTGTAATCCTCGTAATACGCCTTTAGAGGAGCAAGATTCGTTGTCTTGCACGAACTGGATTTTTCCGATATGCTCCTCGAATTCCGCTTGCTTAAAAGCTTCCATAAAGTATCCGCGCGCATCTTTCAATACCTTTGGCTCAATGATCCATACGCCCGGTATTACAGTTTCTGTATAAGTCATTTTTTCGTTATTTATCTATTTGATAGGCAAAGGTAAGCTCATTTTCTCTACTTCTATAATATTCGGAGGGAAAAATAAAAAAGAAAGGAAAAGTTTGGAAATTCCAATATTATTCTCTTTCTTTGCACTCGCAAAACGAAAGCAGTTGTTTTGTGTTGAAGTTATGGTTCCTTGGATGAGTGGCTTAGTCAGCGGTCTGCAAAACCGTGTACGGCGG